>ERZ791794.551-NODE-551-length-25914-cov-12.726324_pt1 | contig 25914 bp, 20 predicted proteins | sample MGYA00510312_ERZ791794 | MGnify/ENA primary metagenome ERZ791794 (study PRJEB30046, sample SAMN00791977) | human gut metagenome | study: EMG produced TPA metagenomics assembly of the A metagenome-wide association study of gut microbiota in type 2... | reverse complement strand
CCGCCATATCAGAACAGGCGGCGGAAAATGGCATTGCCGCTCAGAACGGCGGGGACAGCACCGTGGAAAACGCAGTGGCGGAGGTCACCATCGACGGCACCACCACGCAGTACGCCAACATTGACGCGGCGTTTGCGGCGGCACAGCAGGCTGGCAGCGCCACGGTGAAACTGCTGACGGATGTGACGACCACAAGCGAAATCGAGGTCGACAGCGGCACGTTTACCATTGACCTGAACGGGAAGAAATGGGAAGGCACGGATACCCATACACTTCTGGTCAGCGGCGGTAACGTGACCGTGACAAGCACGGATGGTGTTGGCACGATTACCTGTTCCAGTCACAACGCCATTTATGTAGACTCCGGTGCCACCGTCCATGTCAAAAGCGGTGTGCGGCTGAACCAGCTCTACACAATGAAAAACGCTAAGCTGACATTGGATGTGGGCGTGATCATTACAGTTAAGTTCTTTACGCAGGCGGATAATATTGCTCCGTTTCTGGCAGGCAAGGCATTGCAGAGTTGCGATGAGAACGGTACGCTGATAGAGGGTCAGTATAAGTCTATTTATGATAGTTACCGTATGGATGACACCGGCTGCGTCATCGTGATCGAACACAAAAGCTGCACAGGCACTCCGTCTACGGAAACCCCCTGCCCGATTTGCGGCTACGACGGCACACAGACCAAGCCAACCGAGCCGGAGAATCCCAATCCCGACGTGGCAGAGGTAAATGGCACAAAATACAAAACCCTTGCGGCAGCGATTCAGGCGGCAAATGGTGCAGATATCACGCTGCTGCCGATTGTTAGTGAGAATGTTGTCGTTGATGGCGACAGCATCAAGGCAGGCGTTATTCTGGGTAACGGCAAAACTATAGGCGACATACCCTATCCGTCCAATTGGGTGGCAGATCGTAACGGCATTCCATTGACCATGGAAGCCGGAGAGATTACGCTCAAGGATGGCGCGCTGGCGCAATTCAGCGCGAGTAGCAGTGCTAACGTCGCAATTGCACTCAAGGGCGGCACACTGATCGTGGAGAAGACAGTAACGAAAATTATAGGCAGCAACCGTTCCGATTCTGTGCAGCATGCCGCCATCGAGGCGACCGGCGGCGTGCTGGCTCTGCAGGGCAATACCCTGCTGGACGGCGGCTTAACTATGAGCGGCGATGCACAGCTGAAAAACAAGCTGACAGCCGGCACATTTACCAACAGTGGAAGCGAGACTTACAGCGTCAGCGTAGAGGGCTCTAGCCAATACGGCGCGGTGTTCGATCTGCTGGAGACAGGCTATGCTTTTGCCGTATACAACGAAGATGCCCTGACAGGCGATGTAATTGCCAAGGATACTACTACCAGAGAGCTGACAGAGGATGTTGCTGTCATCAAGTGTACGCATAAGGACGCAAACAACAAAAATCTGTTCAAGGATAACACATGCACAGGCTGCGGCTTCACCTGTGCGCATGAAACGGTTGAAAATGGTGTTTGCACCGTCTGCAAACAGCAGATGAAGGCAAAGGCTATCGCAAGCGATGGCACAGAAAAGTACTATCTCGAATTGCAGGAAGCCTTTGAAGGCGTTGCGGATGGCGGCACGGTGACGATGCCGACAACGCTTACAGATGATGACACGATCAGCTTCTGCCGTGATGCAGAGGGAAATCCTGTCGAAAAAACCGTTACGCTCATGATGAATGGGCATAGCCTGTCCTATGAGGGCGCTTCGCCTTTGCATATACAGAGCGGCAAGCTGATCATCGGCGATGAAGCAGCGATTTCCCAGCCTGCACGAGCGGCGGTGCCTGCTGTCTTCGTAGATAACAATGAGCAAAGCAAGGACAGAGGTACGCTGGAATTCAAAGGCAAGGCAAACCTTACCGGCGGCTTGCTCATCCAGAACTACGGCAAGCTGGTGGGCGGCCTGAAGGAAGGCACGATTATCACAAGCAACGGTACATACAGCGTTTCTGTAGAGCGATCTATAGATACCTACGGCAATGTGCTGGGGCTACTGGGCGATGGCCTTGCTTTTGCGAAATATGACGCGAGCGCAGAAAACAAGGCGGGCGCGCTCGTCGACGGAAGTGTAAATCAGCTGACCGAGGACGTTATCGTGGTGGCACACAAGCATAGCCCGAAGTATACGCAGAATCCCGACCCGGATGCGCTCCAAACCTACATCTACATCTGCGACTGCGGCTTCGTATGTCCGCACGATCGCTTCACGAACAGCATCTGCGACATCTGCCACGCGGCGTGTACCCATGACGAGTATACCAGCGACGATAAGTGTGCTCGCTGCGGCGCGCCGTTTGCGGTGCGGGTGGAGTGTACCGATAGCGTGGGTATCACATCGAACAAGCTGTACATGAAGACCACCACTCAAGACGGCACCGATGATACGCTGCGACAGGTCTTTAACGAGGCCGCAGATGGCAGCACCATCACCCTGCTGGCAAACGGGATGCTGCCTAGCGGCATATATGCCAGCAAGACCCTCACGCTGGATCTGAACGGACATAGCCTGAGTGGGTACAGCTTGAATGTGGGCGGCCTTACGGCCACGAGCCAGGTTCGCACCGGCAACCTGACGGTCATTGACAGCAGCGGCGGCAACGGCGCGGTGGGAGTGACCGTGCGGGACGGCGGTACACTGGTATTTGATCCGAAGAATGACAGCACCACCCTGCTCCAGCTGGAGGTTTGGGGCGGTACAGTCGAGCTGTACGGCGGAAAGATTTCGAGACAAGGTCTGCGGCTGAATAACAGCATCACATTGGGCAATCTGCTTCCCCAGAATGCGGGGCTTGCTTACTACTGTGGCGACACGCAGCTCACGCTGGAGGAAGCCGCTTCCAAGACCTGCGACCTGGTGGTAAAGTCCTGCGCCCACGGCGGCAAGAACGGCTTTGACAACAACTTCACTGCCTGTCCCTACTGCAACGCGCCTGCGGTGGCTGAAACAGCCTTGAACAATGGCGAGGGCAACCGCCCGCAGCGGAGATTTGCTGATTTGCAAACGGCCCTTGACGCAGACAGAGACGGCGGCGCAGAACTCACGCTGCTGGCCGACGTGACCGGCGATTATACCATCGACGGCACGAAGGTCATGGGACTTGACCTGAACGGCCATTCCATCAAAGGCACAGTGACGGTCAAGGGCACCCTCACCACCACCTTGAGCAACACGAAAAACACGACCACGGTCAGCATTGATGCGGTCGTTGCCTACAAGGGTGCAAAACTTGGCGGGTCGAAATATCCTGCCGTGATCGGCACATTGACGTTGGCAGAGGGCGCGACGTGGAAAACGATTCTGAATGACACAGCACTTGGATACAAGGTGTTCAACGCGGATGGCACCCACAAGTGGTATGCTCGGGATGATGTCAAAGGCTCGCAGTTGAACAATGTTATCATCAATAGACTGCCCATCACCACCAAGACCTTGAATCTGAAGGTCGATGGCAAGAACCTGACCGGTAACCCGCCGAAGGTGGAGCGCGGCACGACCGTCCAGCTCTGCGCCAGCTGCAATACGAAGGGCGCGACGGTGGAGTTCTCCATCCTGAAGAAGGGCGAAACAACGCCCATCACCTTGACGGAGCCGAGCTATGCCGGTGGGAAGTATACAAAAGATTACTCCTTCGATACGATCGGAGAATACACCATCTATTTCACCGCCACTAAGGAGGGCTATACGGTGCAGAGCACCGAAAGGAAGCTGACCGTCACCAAGGCCGCCATCCCTGCCAGCGCGATCACTGCGCCCGCGGCAAACGCCCTGACCTACAACGGCAATAAGCAGGAACTCGTCACGGCGGGCAGCGTGGACGCAAAGTACGGCGAGATGCAGTATCGTCTGGGCACGAGCGGCGGCTTCAGTACTGCCATTCCCACCGCCACCGACGCCGGAACGTATACTGTGTGGTATCGGGTGATTGGCGATGCAAACCACAACGATACCGCACCCGCCAGCGTGGCGGTCAGCATTGGGAGGAAGCCGCTGACGCTCACTAAGGTAACGGCTGTGTCCAAGCCCTATGATGGCACAACAAACGCGGGCATTACCAGTGTGACCTTCGACGGCGTAACCTTGATCCGAGGCACAGACTACAACGTGACCGCCAGCTTTGAAGATGCCAGTGTGGGTAACAACAAGATGGTCACTGCCACAGTGACCTTGATGGAGCAGACCGCGAAGAATTACGCCCTGGAGCAGAGCAGCTTCATGACCACTGGCAGCATCACCAAGGCCGCTGCGCCTGACTTCACCAAGGAAGCTGCGCTCGTTATTGTAAACGACTGCGAAAAGACCTACACTGTGACGCTCCCCACCCTGCCCGAGCTGGAAACGCCCAAAGAGTACGGTGCACCCACCTATGAGCTGGGCGAGATCAAACTCAATGACGGCTACTACACCAGCGGCGCGAAGGTGGAAAACGGCAAGCTGACCCTGCCCATTCAGAAAAATGACGTGGAAACCACTGGCTCTGTGGGCACAGTGACCGTGGTGATCAAGAGCACAAACTATGAGAACATCACGCTGACCGTCAACATCTTCGCAAAGAACAAGATCACGCCTGTTCTGGATGGCGAGGTGACCGCAAACGAGATCACCTACGGCGACGCGCTGGGCAAGAGTACTATTTCGGGCAAGATGAAGGATCCCGCCACCGGCGCAGAGGTCGAGGGCACCTTCGTGTGGAAGGACGGCACAATCAAGCCGAATGCAAGCAAGAACTATCAGGCCGAATGGACATTCACTCCAGCGGAGGGCTATGAGGAATACGCAATCGCGACTGGCACGGTGATGGTCACGGTCAATCCCAAGTCCATCGATGGCGCAACCATCACGCTGGAAAAATACGAATTCGCGTACAACGCGGCGGAGCAATCGCCGAAAATCACCGGCGTGACGCTGGAGACCTGGGATGAAACAAGAATTACCTATGTTATCAAAAGCGGCGACAAGGCCACCGATGTCAGCGACAGCATCACCCTGACGATCGAAGGTACCGGCAACTACACCGGCAGGGCCACGGTCAAGTGGAAGATCACGCCAAAAACCGTGACGCCCACGATTGAAGTCGCGGCCTGCACCTACACCGGCGATGCGCTGGAACCGACCGTCACCCTCAAGGACGACATCGGCAACATCATCGACCCGAAGGAGTACGAGATTTTCTACAGCAACAATACCAATGCCGGTACTGCGACTGTGACCATCAAGGACGTTGACGGCGGCAACTATGTTCTCAGCGAGGCCAGCAAGACCTTCGAGATCACCAAGGCTGCCGCACCCGCAGCAGAGGCTGGCTCGCTGACCATCACCAACGGCCTGCACAAGACCTATTCTCTTGATCTCTCGACGCTGCTGCCGAAGCTGACGGCTCCCTGTGACTACGGCACGATCATCTATGATAAGAAGGTTGATGCCCATCTGGGCGTTGGCACCTTTGTTACCCTTGTAAACGGCAAGACCGGTGAGCTGACGCTGGAAGCAAACAGAAGCGGCACGGACGAAGGACAATTCGGCACGATCACTGTTACAATCTCCACGAGCAACTATCAGGATATCACCCTGACCATCCACGTCAGCGCGAAGAACAAGCTCACCCCGGTTCTGGCCGGTACACTGACGCTCACGCCCACCGAGATCACCTACGGTGAGCCGCTGAGCAAGATCAAGATCACCGGCACGATGAAGGCCGGCGATACGGTCGTTGAAGGCACCTTCTCGTGGCAGCAGCCGGGCGATACGATTCTGGATGCGAACACGCTTGGTCATAATGTTGGATGGAAGTTCACCCCGAAGGATGGGAATACCTATACGGAAGCAACCGGCATCGCAACGGTCAAGGTCGACAAGGCTCAGCAGTACGGCAAGGTCAGCATGGCAGGCTATACTTACGGTCAAACGCCAAGCACACCGACCTTGACAGACCGGACGGGTGACGGGAGCGTGACCTACTACTATAGCACCACCAATTCCAACAGCGGCGGCACAAAGTGGGAGAACATTCAGGCGGACACGCTGAACGCCGGAACCTACTATATGTACGCGGAGCTTGGCGAGGCAGAGAACTACGACTCGTTCACCACGGCTTGTGAGAAGTTTCGGGTATTGAGGGCGATGCCGACCTGCACGAAGCCCACCGGTCTGACGGCGATTTACGGTCAGACACTGGCAGATGTGAAGCTGAGTAATCCGGAAGGCAATCTGGACGGCACATGGAGCTGGATGAACAGCAGCGAATCCGTGGGCAACGCTTCGACCGCTGCAAAGAAGTTCAAGGCGAAGTTCACCCCGGCGGACACCACCAACTACAACATGGTGGAGAACATCGAGCTTGAAGTCTTGGTGAACAAGGCGGATCAGGCGGCTCTGACCATCCAGGGCGCGGACAGTGTGGTCTATGGTCAGGCGCTGACATTGACCACCACCGGCGGCTCCGGCATGGGCGCTGTGACCTACCGCATTGACACTGCTCACAGCACCGGCGAGGCAACCATTGATCCCAACACTGGCGTTCTGACCCCGGTCAAGGTCGGCTCTGTCAGCGTCATCGCGACCAAGGCGGGCGACAACGACTACAACGATGTCACCAGCGCTCCCTTCGTGCTCATGATCAAACCGGCCACGCCTACCGGCGAGCCGAACTACACCAAGATCACCACCAGCGGCAAGACGCTGAAGGACGCGGCGCTGACCACCGAGGGAAGCACGCTGAGTCCCAATGACGGCAAGCTGGAATGGGTGGATGACAAGGACAATGTCCTATCCGGTGATACCAAGGTCGAAGCCAACACGACCTACAAGTGGCGCTTCACGCCCACGGACACCAACTACACGACCCTGACCGGCGAGATCGAGCTGTATCGTAAGTCCAGTAGCGGTGGGGGCGGTTGGTACTACAGCTACTACACCATCCAGGCAACTGCCGGGTCTGGCGGCTCCATTTCTCCCTCCGGCAATGTCAGCGTTCGTGAGGGTGGTGATCAGACCTTCACCATCACCCCGGATAAGGGCTATGCTGTCGCCAACGTCAAGATCGACGGCAAGAGCATCGGCGCGGTGAAGTCCTACACCTTTGAGAATGTCCGTAGAACCCATACCATCGAGGTCATCTTCGTCAAGGGCACTGCCAGCGCCAGCACCGGAGACAGCAGCAATCTTCCGCTGTGGAGCGCCCTCCTGCTGGCAAGCACCCTTACGCTGGCCGGCGCCGTCCACTATAAGAGAAAACGCGCACGGTAATCGTCTTATCATGCCTTAAAGGCCAACAAACAGCGCAGCTTCCGGGAAGCTGCGCTGTTCGTCACGGATATTGGCTTTGACTATATTGCACCTGATCCCACGGGAGATGACCTGACCAGCTTCTTTGAGACGGTTGCGCGGAAAAACTGGCTGGATTTTGACGGTGTGACCTTCTCCGAGGAAGATACCGTCCTGACCCTTTCCATCTGCTGCCGGAAGTATGACAAGGCCAATACCGGCAACCAACGGCTGGTGGTCATGGCAAAGCTGCTGCCGAAGGGGGCGACCACGCAGGAGTTCAGCGTGTCCCTTGTGGATAGTCCTGAAATGCCCTAAAAGAAATCAGAATACGACGATAATAGGACACCCATCCTTGCGGTACTGAAAAGCATCGTATGGTATAGGGAAAACGGCGGCTGCTCTGTTAGAGGCAACCGCCGTTTTCGCCCTTCCCCAATTTGATTGGAAAGGAGCCCATGTGTATGATAGGAAGATGCAGGAGGGTCCGCTGATGCGGTCGGATACCACAACGAAAGCATAGTTGATCGCCCTCCGGCTGCGCTGGGATGCCCATGCCATCCGGCAGCCTCCAACATTTTCAATATTGAAGTGCGCCCAAGCGCCCATACAGGCTTTTATGCCTGTGTGGGCGCTTTTTGTCGTTCCCGGCACTTTTTCGCCGTGGGCTGCCGCTCCCCGCCGCCCTTCGTTCAGACCTTTTTACCCACTCGGATCTGAACGGAGGAACAAAATGTTTAATAGAAAAGCATCTATGCGCTGAATAAGAAAGACCCCGATGCCATCGTTTATATGGACGCCAATGAAGTCATCGTCCGCCTGACCCGCGAGGACTTTGCCAGCGAGAAAGAATTTCTGAAATGGAAAGCCCTGTCGGACGAGGACTATCACGCCTCCGAGAAGGAAGCTCATGTCTATGCCAATCACACGCTTGCGCTGGATGAGCTATCCGAGGAAGCGGCCTCCATTCCTGCCGTGGATGTCTGCACGAAGCAGGTGCATGACCGGGCAGAGGTAATCCACCGCAGCGTCAGAAAGGTCACGCAGCTTCGGAAGCACCTGACGGATACGCAGTTCCGCAGGGTGTGGATGTATTTTGTGGACGGGATGACGGTTGATGAGATTGGCGCAGCCGAAGGCGTCAGCCATCAGAATATTTCCAAGAGCATCGGCGCGGCGATGAAGAAAATGAAAAAACTTTTCCCTGATTGCTGAAAACAGGGTGCAAAAGTGGCCCAAAATCGGCGATAGGTGAAGGGACATTCTCCACGAACCCTTTCACTGAACGTTGAAAACTGAATAGGCCATGATGCAGGCACAAAACCCGCGTGATAGCGGCATAAGGCGCGCCGCCAAAACGATGGCTTCAAAGGAGGTAATTCCGGACAAGCCATCCGAGCGATCTACGCAGCCTTAGACCCAATTCGGCAAATCGGGCGCGATGACAGCGCGGCGGATAATGAAACTTGCTCACGCCCTCCCACAGACTCGAGGGGGAACCCTGCGGTATACTCCACTCGCTGTCTGCGCAGGTCAGCTATTATAGCGATCTCATCCAGAATCACGATGACTGGCTCTATGTCGGCGTGTATGCTGACGAAACCAAGACCGGCACCAAGGAATCCAGAGCAGATTTTCAGAGACTGATCGCTGACTGCCGTGCCGGAAAAATCGATATGGTGATTACAAAGTCCATCTCCCGCTTTGCGCGAAACACGGTCACGCTTTTACAGACCGTCCGTGACTTCAAAGCCTGGGAGGTGGATATTTTCTTTGAGGAGCAGAATATCCACACCATGAGCGGTGACGGCGAACTGATGATGACCATTCTGGCATCCTACGCACAGGAAGAAAGCCGCTCCGCCAGTGAGAACCAGAAATGACCCATCAAGAGGAACTTCGAGGAAGGGATGCCCTGGAACGGGGCCGTGCTCGGATATCGACTGAAAATGGTCGGTACGAGATCATTCCAGAGGAAGCTGAACTTGTCCACCGCATTTATGATGAGTACCTTTCCGGCGATGGCTACCTTACCATTGCCAAACGGCTGAATGAGGATGGCATCCCGTCACGCTTTGGTAAACAATGGGGCCAGTCCGTAATTTCAAAGATACTCAGCAACTACGCCTATACAGGAAATCTGATTTTACAGAAAACCTTCCGTGAGAACCACATTACCAAAAAGACCATCGTCAACAACGGAGAACTTCTGAAGTACCACGCAGAGGATTCCCATGATGCCATTATCGACATAGAGACCTTCCAAGCGGTGCAGGCAGAGAAAGCACGACGGGCGGCTCGGTTCATCAAAAAGCCAACACCCAAGAAAACATACCCGTTCACAAGCCTTCTGGTTTGTGAGGGCTGCGGCAAGAACTACCACCGCAAGGTCACGAAAACAGGACCCGTTTGGATCTGCGGTAGGTGGGACGAATTTCGTCGCAGGTTCGGCTGAGGTCGTAGCCAAACTCGCGCTCCGCATACGCTTTGATCTCCGCTTTGTCGTGACCCGTGCGGGCGAGAAAGATGGCCGCGGCGGTGGCCTGTGCGCCCTTGATGCCCTCTGGGTGGTTGTGACTTACTTCGGCGGTGAGCCGCGCCAGACGCAGCGTTTCCGCCATATTCTCTGCCAGCCATGCGGCAGATGACACCCGCATGGCGCCGCCATTGCCGTAGCTCTGGTAGGGCTGCGGGTCGTCCTCATAGAGCCAGCCGCCAAAATGAGTGCCATAGCCCCGGTCAGGGTAGGCGCGGCCCATCTGCTGCATCTCATGCACCACCGCCGCTTTGATGGCGGCACCGTCTTGCCCACGGGTGCTGAGCAGCGCCTTCGCTACCGCCAGCGTCATCACCGTGTCGTCGGTGAAGTCGGAACTGCGGCTGAACAGAGGAAAATCCTTCGCCTTATAGTTGTTGCAGGTGAACTCGTAGGGGCTGCCCACGATGTCGCCCAAAATCGCTCCGTTCATATCCTTACCTCCCCCTTTTCTGTACGTCCTCGTCGATGCGGCGTTTCCAGTCGGCGCTGAGCGGCCGGGCGGCGCGGACGCTGCACACGGCTTCGCTGATGACCTCGTAATTGAGCGCCGTGCCCGCCTCGTCGCACTTGTAGTTCACCGAGCGGTCCGCACCGATGCCGAAACGTGCCGCCTCCTTGGCCGCGTCGATGTTTGCGCCGAGGAACAGAAATTCCCAGCCGTACTTCTCCTTCTGCCGTTCAATCATACGGCGCACTCGCTCGTAACCGTAGCGGCGGCTGGCGTTTTCGTAGCCGTCGGTGGTGATGATGAACATCGTCTTCTCCGGCACATCCTCCCGGCGGGCGTACTTATGGATGTTGCCGATGTGGTGGATGGCGCCGCCCACGGCGTCCAGCAACGCCGTGCAGCCGCGGGTGAAATACTCCTTCTCCGTCATGAGCGGCACCTTGGAAAGGGGCAGGCGGTCGTGGATGACTGTGCTGTCGTTGGCGAAAAGCACCGTGGAGACCAGCGCCTCCCCGGCCTCCTTCTTTTGCTTTTCGATCATGGAGTTGAAGCCGCCGATGGTGTCCGCCTCCAGCCCAGACATAGAGCCGCTGCGATCCAAAATAAAAACCAATTCCGTCATAAAAAAGCCCTCCTTCGTTTGATTACGCTCCCATTGTAGCGCATCCGAAGGAGGGTTTGGTCGCCTGTGGGGCGACATTTATTGGGTTTTCAGGCAACTCTCCCACTCAACTTCCTTGAAGCCGACCAGCACGAAGTCATTGCCCACCAGCAGCGGGCGCTTGACCAGCATCCCGTCTGCTGCAAGGAGCTTCAGCATCTCGTCCTCGCTCATGGTGGGGAGCTTCTCCTTCAGCACCATGGATTTATAGAGGAGGCCACTGGTGTTGAAGAATTTCTTGAGCGGCAGCCCGCTGCGCCGATGCCATGCAGACCCTCATAAGTAGGATTTTCCATTTTGATGTCTCGGAATGTATAGGAAATGCCGTTCTCGTCCAGCCACTTCTGCGCCTTTTGGCAGGTGGTGCATTTGGGGTAGCAGATAAAAGTCATGGTGTTACACTCCTCGTTATAAAAGTATACTTTTTGCCCACTCCGTGCAGGCATCCGATTCCATCAGTCCAAGTTCCTGCCAAATGCCCGCGTAGTATAATCCCTTTATTGGATCCTTTGCGCCGTTCTTTCTCTTTCCGTATATGTGCTGCGTATCGTACACTTCATTCATCGCCCAAGTTGCTTTTGTTGCGCCCTCCAGCGTCAGCACACGCTTTTTGTCAAAGGGCAGCAATCCCGCTCCGGGCTTGGTGATATCCAGAGAAAGCCTCTCAGATGCCTTGAATATAACATTCGCTGTGCCGCTTGTCCGCTCATCGGTTGAATGGGGGTGCCACCACGCTTCTTTTTGCTTTTCGGGCGCAGAAAGGATTTCCCCCACCTGTAGGTAGCCCCAAATCACCTGAATATCTTTTTCACGGTAAAAATCACCGCACTCCCGCGAATACTTGTATTCCCCGTTTTTGCACTCAACAAAGTGGAAATTTCCAAAAAACAGGAAAATATCTCCAGGCGCAACACCCAGATTCTTTAGGTAAGAAGCCGCGGCATCCCGCTGACCGAACGCTGGAAACCAGCCGTCAATTTCCTTTGCACGCCGACTCAAATCCAAATCCGGGTCGACATGGCAGTGGTTCCCACCCTTATACCTCAAATCATGTAAAATCTTGGAGTATGGAATCCCATTGTAGTAGAGCGAATCATAGGTATCGGTATCCCCACTGGGAATGGGAAAGGAAATCATCGTGCCATCTCCAAAGATAGGGCTGACAATGCCGCCGTTTGCGGAATCAAATCCTTTTCGACTGAGTATAATTTTCATTTCTCTTCCTCACGCCCCCAGCAAACTCTGGTCGAACGCGAACAGCGCCTCGTTGATCTTGAAAATGTCATAGTCCCGCTGCATGATGAAATACTCGATGATGACGTCGAACTTGCTGCTGGGGCTGAGGGCGTAGCCCGCGCGAGCGATGAGGTCGCGGGTCTCCGGCAGGTTCAGCTCCAGCGCGATGGCGAAGGCCACCGCCGTGGGCTTGGAGGGCTTATAGTCCGGGTTGTTGCGGATCTTCGAGAACAGCTTGCGGTCGACATTGGCTTTCTTGTATATCTCGGAATCCTTTTTGCCGCTGCGGTCGATGAGCTTCAACAGCGTCTCCGAAAACCCAGCGTCCAGATGCGCAAGCGCCTCGTCCAGCCCGGAGGTCGCCATGGGCGCGTCCTCGTAGGCGGTCAGCATCCGGCTTTCGACGACGCCCATCCGGCGCATCCGCTCCCGGCGGGAATCGGTGTGGGCATCCACATAGTGGTCGTCGATGTAGGCAGCGATATCCGCGAACAGCTTGTTGCCGATCTGGTACGCCGCACGGTCGAAAATGACGATGTACACCGTCATGTCGTTTTCAGCCAAAAATTCGCCGATGGTGTCCACCGCCACCCGCAGCGCCTGATCCTTGGGATAGCCAAAAACGCCGGAGGAGATCAGCGGAAATGCCACCGTCTCGCAGTTGTGCTCCTTGGCCAGCGCAAGGCTCGTCCGGTAGCAGGAGACAAGCTGCTTCCGCTCGCCGTACTTACCGCCGTTCCACACAGGGCCGACGGTGTGGATGATGTAGCGGCACGGCAGGCGGTACGCGCCGGTGATCTTGGCCTCGCCGGTCCGGCAGCCGCCCAGCGTCCGGCACTCTTGGAGCAGCTCCGGCCCCGCCGCGCGATGAATGCATCCATCCACGCCGCCACCGCCCAGCAGAGATTCCTTCGCCGCGTTGACGATGGCATCCACGCTCATTTTTGTAATATCATTGCGAACAATTTCAAGAGGCATGGTTCTATCCCTCAATTCCTATCATTCAAAATCAAACCAACGCGCCGTTGTCCTCTACTTTTTCCACTTCGGACAGTTCTCCCCAATCCTCACGTTTTCCGCATCTGCGAAGGTAATCGTGGCCGCCATCCACGGCGCAGGAGCCGCAGCTGCAAAACTTGAAATCATGGACAGTCTTACTTTCGATAACATCTCCACATTTCTTGCATCTGATCGCGTTCCTGATAATTTTCGGCATGATCCTTCTCCCTTTAGTGCATTTTTGATGGTCTTTTGTCATAACGATCAGCTGTCCGTGGTAGAACTTCTGATTGCAGAAATTGATGATCTTCGGGTGACAGCAGTAGTGTTCCCGCAGCAGCGTAACAGGTGCATCCTGCCATATTTCCAATGCAGAGGACAGCAAACTGTGGGTAGAAAAGCGATAACGCTCATCCAAGGAATACTTCTGCCAAATGGCATCGCTGGTGCGAATGTCATCCTCTGTCAGCACATTGGGGAGCTGCTTCAAGTCCCCGACAATTACGATATTCCGCGCACAGGAAAATGCCAGCACCCCTGTGGCTAAATCGACCTGTGAGGCTTCATCCACGATCAAGTAATCATAGATATGATCGATGCTCAGCGTTCCTTTGATGGAATAGGTCGTGCTAAGCACCACCGGATACTCGCGGGTAAACTCTTCGGAATTCCGGCGGAAATCATTCTTTTCAAAGCATCGTCTATTATTCCGCCAATGATACCGTGTTGCCAGCTCCGCCCGGAACAGCCGCAGGGACTTCTGTGTAAGCTCTTCCATCTTTGCATCAAAAGCGTAGTGTTCCAGCTTGCGGTTCAGTTCCTGCTTTTCGACTTCCAGTTCCCGCCTCTGCTCAATTTCCGCAATGCGGTTTTTAGCATTGAGTATTTCGTTCAGTTCTTTGGAAAGCGCAGTTGTTTCCCAGTCTACTTATGGGTTGTCCCCGCACATTCGCACTGGATTATAGCTGTGCCCATCAGCCGCATTTTAGCGGTAGATGCACGTCCGATCCCCTGCGCAAATATGTTTCCCTAATCAGTTCAAAAACGTCTCCTGCTCGATTGTAACGCCATAGCTTAGGATTTTTTCAATAGCATCTTTGAACAGTAAGTATCTCCCGCTTTTTAAATCTGCTTCCAACTCAGATAAGTATTCTTTGGAGCGCATAAGGCCATGTTCGTAAAATTTTTCAACAAATTCACCTGACATACGCATGGGCAGCACAGAAGAAATTAGCTTCCGCAAGTTGTCGAACATTCGGAAACCGCCCGCATCGATATCTGCCCAAAATCGCACTTTAACGCCTTTTGCTGCCGCATGAGCGATCATTGTAACCAGCTTTCGTTTTTGGGGACTAAGGAATCCGCCGTGATAGATCACCAACTCTCCCGGCTGTTTTTCGGACATCACATATTCATCGTAATTGGTTTTATTCTCAATGAATGTGATGCATTGAATTGCCGTCAAGTCGATTGCTGTAATAGAATCGATCAAAGTGCTGGGTAAGCCCAAACCGTATGGTGCGGCACCAATACAAATAGTTCCCTGTTCTGTGCGAACCAGACAGTTTCCTGCAAGCTCGTATAACTCCGGGCGAGCATAGATACCCAAGTATGCCAGCTGTTCTCTTTCGCCCAATTCATTTTCATCGCAGGAATTCGCTAAATCTGCATCGTATTTTCTTGCGATCCGCAAAAACAGATCCCGCACATTTCGCTCAAAGTATTTGGTATCGGAAAAGCACTTGCTGCTGAATGCGCGCATCGTTATACTGCCGGACAGAGCAGAATACTCACGGAAAGCGCAGAGCAGGTCCTGCAATGGAGTATCGTCCGTTTTGCAGAAGACAGGAATTTTCAGTTGCTCTGCTGCCGATCTGCAAACATCTACCTTCCATGCTATAATCCAGGGAATCGCAACGTCCTTCAGGCCGCCGTCTATCAGCTGAATAATCTGACTTGCTCGCACCTTGGGATGCATTCTTTCGGCAAAAGCATAGCACTGCGAGATCTGATCCAAGCGCAACACAACAGCCGAAAGTACTGGGCGGCCTTTCACCCACTCGAGCTGCACCAAGTGCTTCTTTTCAAGCTCCAAGGCTGCTTCGTTATAAGCATCCCGTATCACAGCATCTTCGTAGATATACTCAGGAATGTCCTTCTTTTCCACTTTTAGCATAACTCTTCTGGCGGATGCTCCGGGAGCAAGGAGATGCTTGCTGTTTTCGTACTTATCCAACAGTCGGTTTAGAATGATCCCCTGCTCTGTCATTGTACGATCTCCTTGCCAAAGGGCAGAATATGCATTCTGTATTTGTCCTTATTTACCAGTAGCGTACGGTCTGCAATCGGCATAATATCTGAAACCTTATCCGGCGGCGTACAGATAATGGCCTGCAAACCCATCTTCCGCAGGAGGCGAACACTCTCAATAATTCGGTCACTATCCATTTTGTTAAATGCCTCGTCAAATACTGCCAACCGGACGGTATTGCCGAAACTGGATGTATCGTTCACACGGTAGAGCTGAGCGAAGGAGGCCAGGACAGCAATATAAAACGGAGTTTGTGTTTCACCGCCGGACTTTGTATTCAAGGTCTGAGAAAGCATCTGCCTTGTTCCGTTTTGATCCGTGGTTTCCAGGTCAAACTTCAGGTATGTTCTAAAATCGGTATATCGTTGGATATTCTCCTGCAGTTCACTTTGTTTTCTCGCATTTAACTGAGTATCATCCGCCGTGGTGATCTGGCTGAACAGCTTCTCTATCAGCTGGCCATATTTATCTTGGAAAGGCCGCGCAAACAAACCCACATCACCTTCCATAAGTTCCGGATCCATAATCATGTCATAATACTCCGCATAATCCGGATTACGCTCCACACGGAACTGATAACTGTCCGTTCCGAATTGAGCCTGGCGCAGTGCACGATTTAGATTTTTCACCTGATCCTGCACTTGGTCGATGCTGGACTTCAATTTGGCCAAAAAATCATTCTGAAACTGTTCCATCGCACTCTCTCGGGCAGCTTTGATCTTTTCTCGGTATTTGGGCAGCTCACTTTCCTCCAGGAGCTTTTGCTCTGCTTCAAACTCATCATTATCCACAGCTTCCACGCGGAAGGAGCAGGGCTTGAACCGGTCTGTGTACTCCCTGCGCGCGTTGAAGAGTTTTCTCTGAGCAGTATCCTGCTCCTTTACGCTCTGCTCCAAACGATTGCTGAAGTTCTTATGAACGGTATCTGCGCGTTTCAGTCGGTCAAGCTCCTGCTGATATCTGGGGAGGCCAATGTTTTCCTGATATTCAACAGGAAATTCATCTTGCAGGCGATCCTCCATATAAGTTAGCTGCTGGTAATGATCCGGCAGCACCTCATAGTCGAGTTGGCGAATACGTTCCTTACGCTGACCAATCTGAATCCCTTTCTGCTCTTTTTCTTTATTCAGCGCTATGATTTCATCCCCGAGCGCAGCAATTGTGCGGCGCTGTTCGTCCAGCCACAAAAGATCCAGTTTTGAAAGCTGATCATCGATATCAGTCACTTCATTGACAATCTCCATGCCGCGCAGGTATGCTTTTTGCTTTTCTGCCACGGTATTTTGGACAAAAAAGTGCGTAAATAACGGTTCTTTTGACTGTGACAAAAGCTGACGGATAGGGTTCCAATGACGCAACTGGTCTTCAATCTGCGTTAACTCCTCTTCCAAGCGAGACACACGCAGGTTTATCGCACGACGGCCAATAAATGCGTCATCCATCAGCTTGCGCTGAATGGAACGCACAACATACCCTTGGTAGAGGAGTCCGTCTGTTGTAATAGCGGTTTTGAAATTGCGCAGCTGTTCAGCTTTTTCACAACATACGACGCGCCCCAACAGATAGTCAATATAGCTGCGCGCCAGCTTGTTATCCGTATCAACCTTTCTGGCAAGGCTGTCATCGCGTGGGCGAATCGTTTCTCGTTCGCGGAGCTTACCGATGTCCACCAGTCCAAATGATGCAAAGCCAAACTCTTTTTTGATCCTGTCAAAGATCAACAAGGCACTTTTATAATACGTCGGCTCAACCAACAAATAAAACTTCTGTGCATTGAGATATCCCTCCACGGCTCCGCGCCAATGTTCATCCGAAAGCTCCAGGACATCCGCAAGAATATCTATTCTCACAGGACTGCCGATCCGGCTGTTCAGCTCAGATTCCAAGCGGGACTTCAATTGCAGCAGACCTCGAGGATAGTCTTTAATGTCCTTTTGGAGATTTGCAAGGACGGTGCGTTTTTGATCCTGTTCCTCCTTCAACTCCGCCAGACGATCTTCTGCTTTGTGCAGCGCATCTCGGATGGTCTTAGCAAGCTCAGCTGCTGCCTGCTGGGCGATCTCAAAAGGTGCCGATGAATAGGAAAATATCTCATAGCTTCCGGATGTAAAAAGTGAATAAGCCTTTAGAACGCTTTCGGCCGCTTCCTGCACAGGCACGAGGACTTCTTCTGCATCTTGTTTCAAGATTGCGTCGCACAGACCATTCAGCTGAAGGGATTCCCTTTTTATTTCCATTGCCAAGGATTGGAGGTCCTGCGTCAGCCTTTTTTGCTCATTCAGCAGCGTCTGCTTCCGATTGCGGAGTTTTTCTTCCTCCTGAAACACACTGCTCTGTGCACAGGCCAAGTCAAGTTCGCGCCTGCGGTTCTCTTTCTGTGTGATTCGATCAGAGATCGTCATGATGCCCTTTTCAATTGTGGTTAACTCCGCGGTACAGTCTCTCTTTTCAAGCTCAAATCGGTCAATTTGGGCTTGTTCCATTTCTTTTTTGGACCAAAGCACCAAAAATGACTGCACCCGCCAGCGGTCGATGGCCTGATTCATTTCACGATAGAGTTTACTGATCTCTTGCAGAGCAGTCAGCTTTTCCTCCTGACGCTGTGCCAGCATTTCGTGGCGCTTGTAATCCCGGATATTTTGCTGCATGGCCTCAATATCAGGCTTTTCTGGTATATCGCAGATGTTCTCGGTAATGAATTTCTGGATATCCACGATAGGACGGAAAGATACCGCCTTTTTCATCATTCGCAGGACTTGCTCATTGTGCACATTCCACCGCGACAGCATATTCCTGCGATATTCCTTCTGCGTGTCATAGATCTCTGCCTTAGCGTAATTCTGCTTCAAAAAACGGCGCAGCGCAGGAATCTCCATAGCCTCTCCATTTTCAACAAAGCAGTTCTCGGGCAGCGTTCCCACATAAATGAAAAAGCGCTCCTGCCTGCTTCCATCACTGCGGCAATCAAAAACGACACCCGTGACAAAGCTGCTGCCCGCCACATCGTCCTGAAACTCGCAGGCAATGTAGCTGGAGAAATCTTTCCCTCGGCGGGAATATGGGTTATTTTCATCCATATCCGCCCGCAAGTAACCATCCAGCGTGCGCTGAGACTTTTCATTGGCAGCCTGATTAAAGTTGCGGGCATTTGTTTCTCCCAATAGAACGATCTGAAGGGCATCAATTACCGTGGATTTTCCCGCACCGTTTTTTCCAGTCAGAAAATTAACATCCCCCACCTCGATGATTTCTTTGCTGAAATACAGCCAGTTAATCAGCAGGATCTTCTTCAGTTTCTTCATCTGTATCGCCCTCCTTTCGCAGCACAGACACAACATCGTTCAACTTCTCGCTAGAAACCGCAGCCAACACGGTCGGTAATATGGCAAATTTACAACCGCTCTGACTAAACTTTCCCTCGATCCGCTGAATAATCGAGTGATTTTCCAGCAGCGTCAACGCGCGCTTCACTTCATCCATATTGGGCTTTGCTGGAAGGATCGCGTAATCTGTGACAACCTTTTCTAAAACATCACGCACCGTGCAGACAGCATCCTGCTCCAGACCGAGCCGTTCCTGGTTTTCTTCATAGATCATGCGCAGGGCAAGGAGGATGGCCGTTTCTTTTTTGCTCAGGTTACAGCGGTTCGCTTCGTCCATATTGATCACATAGAAATAGCCATTTAAATCATCCTTGCGCAGATCCCAATCCAAGAGACTAAGATATTCTTGCACCGCTTCATAATGCAGAGATAAAAACGTATAATCCGGATTATTCACCCTTCCTTTGCCCGGCCGAACTATCGTTCGTACAATATAAGTCCGGCTAAGAAGCTGGTTGCAAACGGACTTGAACTGTTCTAATTCCTTGGAGGTCGCACTACGAATGAAGTCAAAATCCATTTTTCTTCTCCTTCCGTCGAATCTGCATCTGAGGGATGGAATAGCCATTTTCATGAAACGAGCCGCCCAGCTCTTTGATCTGATGGCCTGCGACAGGATCTCCGCTGGTCAACACAGCCAGCAAACTCATGATGTAGGATTTATCATCTCGAATCTTCAAATCCTTGGAGTAACAGGCCTCCGCATCGCCCAGCCACCCCTGCACATAGGCTGCAATTGCCGCCTTGCCATATTCGGAGCGCAGCAGCCGGGCAGCCTGTGCGGCTGCATCCGCGTCAGGCGCCGCTTCCCGGATGAGCACCGGAGCTGCCTTTGTTCGCTTCCCGGGACGTTTGCGGTACCACAGGCTTCTTTCAGAAAGAAATGACTGCTCATAGAGCTGGAACACCGGTTGTATCCGGTCCACCAGATCGCCTGCACGCCGATTGCGGGACAATGCGGTAAGCAGGACATTCAGATTCCCCCGAACGTTCTGATCTCGATTTGTCAGGTTCTCTACCTTCTGCGTTGCAGCCCTTGTATAGCGGCGAACCTGCGCATCGATCTCATTGAGATAGTCGTGCTCCATATTGTCATATCGCTCGTCGATCCAGAAAATTCTCCGCAGCAGATCGGCGCGGCAGTTTTCTACTGTATCTCCTCGTTTATCCTGCAAAGCTGCGTTCACCATAGCAAGCAGCAGAGCATCGTCCTCAGCCCAGCTTCTCAAAACAGATTGAATTGGAACGCGATACTTTGGGACAGAGTCCTTAATTTTCAACGGTCGTATGTATGCCTCAACTACTTTCTGACCAAACTCGTTGAAATGAGAAGCCAGTACCTGATTGACATCCCGCATATCTATCTGCATCTGAAAATAATGCTTCACATTGTGATAGACCATTTGCAACAAATTTATGAGAGCACTGGTGTTATCATAGGCACTGTAAATTGCGGCCATCTTATCGTAAACGCTTTCGCTCTCATCAGCGACCTTCAGAGCAGAGTAGGTGCCAAACACATAGGAAAATCCGCGAGCCGGGCGATCATCCCGGAGCCGGTGAAACAGTGCCAGCAGCTGGCTGCTGTAACTTGGGACGGTAATATACTCCTCAAAATCGTCACCTCGCTCTTTTTCAAACCAGCCTTTGCCGCAGAGTTTACGAATCAAAAAGCGTGCACGTCCGGAGATATCCCGCAACTCCTCCTCGTCAATATCTTCCCCTTCAAATGTAGCATCCGCCAGCTGCTGCTCCAATCTGCTGCGGAGCATAGAATACAGCGTGTCCTCACGTATTTTTAGGTTTTCACGATATGCGGTGTACAGCACATCCAGTGCATCTGCATATAATGCGCGGTTGGGCGAGGCCAAAGGTGAAAAAAGCTCACCAGGAACCGCTTCAAAAAACTTCATGAAACTTCCTCCTATAGGAGACGACAATTATGATTGGACGATTAATTTGGAATCAGGATAGGCCGGATATCTTATTCGATACGGGGACACTATATGGTGGACTTCACTGTGGAGACTGCTTTTCATGTTGGCTGGATGGGCGCTGGCTCGATGTTCGCCTGGAATATATGAATGATTGGGTTTTGATCCACAACGGTCTTTTTGTTCCAGTTCGCTATGGCGTTTCTGTGCGAATTTAATCAGCCAACTACCAACTTATTTGTCTTCTTCAAGAACTTCGCCGGGATCGGGCGGTCCAGCTGCCAGGTGATATTCATCGGCCTGCTGCCTGTGTGCTTCACGTAGTTCGCTGTGCCCAGATAGGTGTACGCTTCCGCACCGCCGGTCACACGGTCCGACTTAAACTCACGCACAAACAGCAGTACCTTGCTGCCGCGTTCCTTATGGTGGATATAGCGTTGGCCGGTGGGTGAATTCTCCGCCGTGGTGCTCTGGCTCTGCCAATGGAACAAGCTCTCATTGATGGAATAATCGTTGTACATGGTGGTTGGCGAATAGTCCTTGTCCGCTTTGTTCAGCGTTACGAAGAATACATCCAACCGTTTGTCCGACAGCCATTTCACGCCCTCACGAACGGTGGACGGCTTCATAAAGTCCAGCGCCACCAAGAGCTGGTCGCGGGTATAGGTGCAGTGCAGATCCAGAGGACAGTCAAAGCCCAGCTCCACCGGCTCGTCGATAAAGTCGATCTGCTCAAAGCGATAGCGCAGCAGCTCCAAGAGTTCACCGAGCAGAACTGTGCTGTCAGACAGGGCATAGAGGTTACTAAGCACCTCTTCGTCGTCCCAGTTCTCCACAGCCTTGCTCCAAACAGTGATGTAAAACATCTGCATCATCCGCTTTTCCGCATCCGGAAGCGCTGCAAAATCAAGGTTGTCCAAACGCGGAAGGATATCCAGCAGGAACGAAATCCAGCGGCGGGAGTCGATCACAGCGAGCTTTGCAAACGCTTTGGTCAAAACATCTTCCAGCGGTTCTGAAAAGTCCTCGATGGCATCCGCTCTGGCGCAAATGCGAGAGAAGGAGGAAAACTTGTAGATCGCCCGCAGGTCAAGGTGGTAGTAATCCAAGAAGTTTTTGAGCGTCAGCTCCAGCCCACTGTCCTCCGTGAAGGAGGCTGCACGAGCCACCAACCCAGCCGTATTGCCATAGGACGCGCGGATATTCTCCAAAATGTACTTAGCTGCCTTCTTTTCCAACTGGATATAGCAGCCCTTGGGGACGGACACAAAGCCGTCCTTGATCTCACGGCTCACGCTGCGGGTGGTATTCGACAGCAGCGCCGCAAACTTATCTTCAAAATTGTATTTTCGATTTGCCTGACCGATGAAGTCCAGCACGGTCAGGCATTCCTTGTCCTCGGATAGACGCAGACCACGTCCCAGCTGCTGCAAGAAGATTGTCAGGGATTCGGTGGGTCGCAGGAACAGAACCGTATTGACTTCCGGAATATCCACGCCCTCGTTGTAGATGTCCACGACGAAGATGAATCGCACCTCGCCGGACACCAAGCGCCGCTTGGCCGCCGCTCTTTCCTCGTCCGAAGATTGCCCGGTGAGGCACATGGACGGGATGTTGTGGTCGTTAAAATAACGGCACATAAATTTCGCGTGATCTACCGTCACACAGAAGCCGAGGCCCTTCACCTCGTCAATGTCCGTCACATATTTCAGCAGTGCTGTCACCACATGGTCGGCACGGCGGTCGGCAACCGCCCCACTGAACGTGTAGATGTGCTCCAGCTCGCTCTTTTGGTAGCCACCGGCAGACCATTTCAGCGTATCCAAATCCACCGTATCGGTAACGCCAAAATACTGGAACGGGCACAGGAGCTTTCGGTCAATGGCTTCCGGCAGACGGATCTCCGCTGCAATGCGGTTATGGAAGTATGGCAGGATGTTCTTACCGTCCATACGCTCCGGAGTAGCGGTCAAGCCCAGCAGGATGCGAGGCTGATAATAGGCCAAGAGCTTCTGATAGGTCGGAGCCGCCGCGTGGTGGAACTCGTCCACGATGATGTAATCGTAAAAATCGGGACTTGTCTTTTCCGTGAAGCTCTGTGAGTTGAAGGTCTGGATGGACAAAAACAGATTGTCGATGCTCTCCGGCTTATAGTTGCCCACAAACAGCTCACCAAAGTTTGCATCCTTGAGCACGGCGCGGAAGGTGTACAAGCTCTGCTTGAGGATTTCCTCTCGGTGCGCCACAAAGAGCAGGCGGCAGGGTCGATCCGGATTCTGCTTGCGGAAACGCTTGTAATCCAGTGCAGAGATGACCGTCTTGCCGGTACCGGTGGCCGCCACCACCAGATTGCGCGTATAGCCACGAACAGTGCGCTCTGCCTCCAGCTTGTCCAAAATCTCCTGCTGGTAGGAATAGGGATTGATGTCCATGGTGTAGACGTCAGCATTGTTGGTGTCGAAATATTTTTCCGCCCTCAGCGCCCGTGCCAAGCGCTCTCGCTGATCCTCCGCGTAGTATTCAAATTCGCGGTCATTCCAGTAATACTCAAAGGTAGCGGCGATCTTGTCGATGGTTTCGGGTAGGTCGCGCCGCGTTACTTTTGTGTTCCATTCAAGGCCGCTGGTCAATGCGGCATTTTCAGTTTTCATCAAATGCTCGGTCGATTAGAGGCTTTGCCTTCTCAAAATCTGCACTGCTTTGCAAATAGAGCTCAACCGCACCGCAGCCCCAGTGACCGATGTTTGTAACATCTCTTGAAAAGCCTTCTTCAAATGATACGGTGGACACATCAAGCGGTAAATTCAGAATTAGCTTTTTCTTTTGAGCGACTACCGTGACCACATTTCTGATTTTCTTAAATGCCGCATATAGCTTCAGATGACCGCCAGCGCAACTTCTTCATCCCGCCGCAGCCGGGTCATGGTGTTCGGCGCGATGCCTGCCGCTTTGCGCAGATCAGCCTTGCTCATCTTCTTATCGACGAGCAGCTTCCATAGCTTGTTATACGAAATAGCCATTTCCGTTCGATCTCCGGCCACAAATATTGTTCTTATTATACATCTTTCTCGACCACAAGACAAGAGAGCTTCGCATCGCGTTGCGAAGGGGCAAAACGGCGTCTAATCTGCACTTGACTTTCTGGCAAAAGCGTCTATAATATAACTAACGAATATTAGTTAGTGAGGCGTGATGATGAAGCAGGAAGATACGAAGCAGAAGATTTTGGACAAAGCCTTGGAGCTGTTTTCCACGCAGGGCTATGATTCCGTCAGCGTGGGCGAGATCGCAAAGGCGGTGGGCATCAAGGCGCCTTCCCTCTACAATCACTTTCCCAGCAAGCAGGCGATTTTTGACGCCATTGTGGAATCCACGGCGGCGCAGTATGAAGCGGATACGGACAAGATCGACATCCATGTACAGAACGCGAAGCAGGACATCCCCGTTTTTACGGAGATCACCGCCGACGCGCTCTTCGAAAAGGTGCGGCAGATATTCGAATATTCTCTCCATAATGAAACGATCAGCCGGTTTCGCCGCATGATGACCATCGAGCAGTTCCGCTCACCGGAGCTGGCGGCGCTCTATTCCCGGCGATATGTGGAGCGCATTTTGCGCTATCATGCCGGTATCTTCCGGGCGCTGATCGCCTCTGGCGAGATCTGCGCAGAGGATCCGGACGCGCTGGCCATGATGTACGTTTCGCCTGTGCTGACGCTCATCGGCATCTGCGACCGCCAGCCGGAAAGAGAGCCTGAGTGTCTGGAAAAGCTCCAAAACCATGTGCAGCTCTTTTTTCGCATGGTTCATGCCAGCAGCGCGCAAAGGGGTGAAGGTCATGAGTAGTCCGGAAGAAAAATGGCTGCTTTGCCCCATCTGCGGCGCAAAAACGCGGCTGCGGCTGCTACAAAGGACGGTGCTGCGGGACTTTCCGCTCTTTTGCCCCAAGTGCAGGCAGGAGCGCATCATCAACGCGCAGAATTATCAAATAGAGATCATTGATCAGCCAGACGCAAAGACGCAGTGCTGACCGCAATTTCCGTGGTCATGCACTGCATCTTTTTCAGGCGGAGCCGCATAAAGAAATCATTGCTGCAAAAGCTGGGGCTGCTGGGTGTTGTCAGCTTCCCAGTTTTGCGTAAATAAGAACAAGCCCTCCTGCCGGAGGGCTTGTTCTTTATATCAGCGGGAACACAATGTCCGCGCGGAAGAGGTCGGCGTCGATGGACAGGGCGAACGTCCCGCCCTGCAGCTGCACAAGGCTCCGGGCGATGGACAGCCCCAGACCGCTGCCCTCCGAATGGCGGGAGGCGTCGCCCCGGACGAACCGCTCCATCAGCTCATCGGGGGAGATGTTCAGCTCGTCACGGGACACATTCTTGAAGCTGATGACCGCCTGCCCGTCCCGCACAGCCGCCGTCACATAGACCCGCGTGTTCTCCATGGCGTACTTGCACACGTTGGACACCAGATTGTCCATGACCCGGCTGAGAAGTCGGCTGTCGGCCTGTATCATGGTGCCGGGAGCCGGCGGCTGCGTGACCAGCGTCAGATGGCAGGCGGCCAGCCGCTCCTGATACTCGCCCTCGATCTGGGAGAGCAGCACGTTCACGTCCGTAGGCTGAAGTTCCACGTTCAGCGCGCCGGAGGACGCCTTGGACGCCTCCACCAGATCCTCCGTCAGCTTTTTCAGCCGATGGCTCTGCCGGTCCAGCACGGCGATGTATTCCCGCGCCGCCGGGGACGGCATATCCTCCTTCTTCAGCAGATCCACATAGTTGACGATGGACGTCAGCGGCGTTTTGATGTCGTGGGATACATTGGTGATCAGCTCGGTTTTCAGGTGCTCGGCCTTCATCTGCTCCTGCACCGCCTGCTCTAACCCGCCCTGTACATCGTTCAGCTCCTGTCCGTATCGCTTGAAATCTCCGATGAGATACCGGGTATCGATAGTCGAGGAGAAATCCCCCTGGGACAGCTTTTCGCCGCCCTTTTGCAGCGCCCGCAGGCTTACGGCGATATACAGCACCGCCAGCAGCTCGATGATCTTCATCATCAAAAAGACACCGTATCGCACACGGTAGAAATCGTTGATATAAAGCAGGAACTCCGCA
>ERZ791794.530-NODE-530-length-26677-cov-4.836000_pt1 | contig 26677 bp, 18 predicted proteins | sample MGYA00510312_ERZ791794 | MGnify/ENA primary metagenome ERZ791794 (study PRJEB30046, sample SAMN00791977) | human gut metagenome | study: EMG produced TPA metagenomics assembly of the A metagenome-wide association study of gut microbiota in type 2... | reverse complement strand
AGAAGGAGACTAGAATTTAGTTTGGCAATTGAGTTGGTTATATTTTTCTAAAAAATTTTATGTTCGGGGTGAGAGTTTTTTCATTTTCATGTACCTATATAAATGAAGATTTTTTTCAGGTCACATTTACAGAAAAATCGGTGTAGGAATACAGTATGAAGGAACAGAAAGGAACAAACCAATGAAAAAACGATTCATCAGAACACTATTGGCTATGTGCATGATGCTCAGTCTGTTGGTTGGTCTGCTGCCTGCGGAGGCGATGGCATTTGCAGGAAATATTTATCTGGCAAAGGATGCCGGGGGAACTGTACAGCAGATTAAACAACAGGACGGCTCACTTGTGCTGCAGAACGATTATATCCGTGTGACACTGCATCAGGGTGGGAAATCCGGAGGCACATATCTCACGACATCTCCCACGGAGGCTGCGGGTTGGGAGCTCACCAGACAGACACCGTATTGTACGATTACGACCTATCGCTATGGCGTGGGGAGTGTTGAGAGCATGGATATGCTCCTGAAGCAGGCGGAATATGTAAAAAAAACACCCCAGGGGAATGCCCCTGCCATTAAGGCAACGTATACCCTGCGGGCGGGAACGAAAGTTGATGCAACGGTGACAGCCTACTACGAGCTTGTACAGCTCAAGGATGATACGTCCGGCTCCGGTCAGGCCACATGGGGCGTGCTGACAACAGTCAGCGACGTATTCATCAATAATATAAGTTCTGGAACTTTGTGGGGTGACCCGCTTTTTACATGGGGCTATACCCTGAGCGGCTTTACAGCGATGGGTCATAATGCCAATCTCGAAGCGCAGAATGGCCCCGCTGTGAAATTGAGGCGTATTACCGTACCGAGGGGGGAAAATCCGAAGATTACCTCTGAAAGTGTCACCCTCACCGCACCCATGAAAGATATTCGTACGCGGACTGTGCCCAAGGGCTATTACCAGTGGGGTGAGCTGGATGGCGTATACATCACAGAGGCCTACGTGGATGGTTACAGCTGGGCAAATCCCTTTGTAGGATTGTCGGAATACCATGCAAGGGACATTACCTCCACTGCGGGAGGGCGGATCAATGTCAATTTACCGCCGGTCGCAGATGTACAGCCCGGCGGAAAGCCGCAGACCACATCCGTGCTGTGCAAAAGCTACCCCGGTAAGGCCTTTGAGAAGGAAAATATTAATGCGAATGCAATGCACTTTCTTTGGGGCTATCGTGATCTGGTGGACAAGTCGGAAAATCTTCCCACAGAGCCGGATAAAGTCGATACCTCCATTACCGCCAAACGGCTGGCTGTCTTTTCCGGCGGCAGCGGCGTAACGGTGAAGTATGTTGCGGATGATACGGCACTTGCAGAGCTGAAAAAGCAATATGGTAATCCTGTTGCTCTTATCAATGGTGACTATGAAAGTACTGACGGCAGTTCCTTTATCTTCACAGGGGGAGCAGCATTACTCTCACCCTCTGTCACGGCAACATGGCCAAAGAACGGAAAGCTTATTATCCATAGCGATGGAAGAGTGGAGCAGAGCGGGGTACATCTCAGCGCACCGACCTTCAAGTTTTACCAGCCAAAAAGCGGTGCAAACGACAGTCTGAGTATCTCTCTTAAGAAGGAGGGCTTTGTGTTTGACATCGTTCCCAAAAAGAACGATGCTCTTATTTATGTGGACATTCCCTACACTAAGGTAAAGCTTGAAAAGGCTGCTGCCGATGCTTCGGGAAACCTTATATTCAGTGGTGATATCGGGTTCAGGACTGTCCTTGACGGCGCAGAATTTTCTCTGGAAAAGCTGGGCTACGGACTGAAGGAAAAGAACGTGAACGGCAAAAAAACCTATGGATTCCAGCTGAATGGCGTACATGCCACAGGCAGCTTTGACACAGCCACTATGCTGGCGCTTGAGCTTGCCAAGGTTAAGGGCGAGGTCAACACCTTTGAAGGCGAGGAACGATATGCCTTTGAGCTGGAGCTGAATGTTTTTGATCTCTTTGAAACGGAAGCGAATCTGGCACTGGAACGAGCCAATAACGGTGTACTGATCCCTGATGAACTGTACTTCTATGTTGCTTCCAGCCCGGGTATTGTACTGATTCCGCCGGTGCCTGTGGGACAGCTCAACGGTGGCGGAGCAGGCTTCAAGGATCTGGCTGCCACAGTGAACGGCAACTATCATGGCATTCCGCCCATTAAGCTGCGAGGTACGCTGAAGGGTACCTATCTCCACCTCGTGGAAGGAAAGGGAGATGTGATCATTGGTCCCAGCGAGTTCACACTGAAGGCATCCGATGTGGGACTTGTGGGTAGTCCGAATGTCAAAGTCATTAAAAGCTTTGGCTATTCCCTGAAGCTTAACGGACAGAAACGGAACTATAAGGGTGAGGAATATCAGGGCTTCTATTTTTCCGGCTCCGAGGAGCTGGAAGCTGCGCTGCCCAGTACGGAAATTGATATATTGGATCTGAATACCTCCATGGAAATGGGTGCCTTTGGTGGTGTGAATAACGCAAAGGACAGACTCTATCTTGGCATCGGCGCCAATGGCATTGTCAAGGGAGCTGTGCAGATCCCTGAAAAGACTAAGTGGATTGGTGGCTTAAAACTGGCCTCAACGGATATCAACCTCATCATGGGTGGGCAGACGACCGTTCCCATCCAGGGAACCACCGTCAACGAAAGCATGAAGGAGGCATTTAAGAATGTTGATATTTATCTCGGCGCAATGGCAGGAGTATATGTGTACATCTTCGATGCGCGGGTATGGGTGCTGGTGCCTCAGATTGTAGAGACTAACTTCAAACAGGGCGGCGGCTGGGATATTGAAATGAAGTGGGTGAAAAAGCTGCCGAAGTGGAATTGGGAAGACCATGGCGTGACACCGGTGGTACAGAGTGTTTCTCTGATGAGTGAGGATTCTGACTTGCTGAGCAGCCTTCCTATAGAGGATGAAGAGGAGGCCGGCGAGGACACCGGAACTGGGCAGGGCACGTTCGAAGAACAGGGAAGCGGTGAAGGAAGCGGAACTGGTCAGGGCACGTCCGGAGAACAGGGAAGCGGTGAAGGAAGCGGAACCGGTCAGGGCACGTCCGGAGAACAGGGAAGCGGTGAAGGAAGCGGAACTGAGCAGGGTACGTCCGGAGAACAGGGAAGCGGTGAAGGAAGCGGAACTGAGCAGGGTACGTCCGGAGAACAGGGAAGCGGTGAAGGAAGCGGAACCGGTCAGGGCACGTCCGGAGAACAGGAAAGCAGTGAAAGTACGGTTTCTGAACAGAGTCTTCCGCAGGAAAATAATGCGGTGACTGTTTCTGTGCAGAGTGCACCACAGGAGAATACCGAGGCAGCCGCTCCTGTAATGAGAGCATTGCAGGCAAATAATGAAGCAGCTGTTTCTGTAATAAGTACATCACAGGCGAATATTGAAGGTGGCGGAACAGCCCAGGGCATATCACAAGAGAATACCGAAGGTGGCGGAACAGCCCAGGGCACACCACAGGAGAATACCGAAGGTGGCGGAACAGCCCAGGGCACACCACAGGAGAATACCGAAGGCAGTGGAACAACCCAGGGTACATCACAGGAGAATGCAGGGGGTAGTGGTTCCACCCAGGGCACACCGCAGGGGAATACCGAAGGTGGCGGAACAGCCCAGGGCACATCGCAGGAGAACACTGAGGGAATCGGAACACCACAGGAGAATACCGGGACAACCGGTTCTGCAGAGGGTACTTTGTCAGAAGACGATGAGAAAACCGGAGCTCTGCAGACGGAAGAGCCGGTTGTTCTTGGAAACAGAGGAGCTGTAACGAAAGAAATTACAGTAAACGCCGGTGCAGATGAAACACCGTATATCCTGCTGGCATTTAACAACAGCCGCACAGAGGAGGAGATCAAACAGGCTCTGAAGGTTCAGAAGGATGGCATAGATCTCCCTGTCAACTGGGTGGGAGAGGACGGAAGAATTGATCCTGCAGCATACATTAATGCGGCAAGCACAGGTGATATGAAGAAGACGGAAGATGATGGCAACTACTATCGCCTGGTACTCCTTCGTCTGAAGGAAGGCGGTACATATTCGGTTGACACTGGTACACTGAGCTTTTCCGATGAAGAAGGATTTACAGTTGAACCGTTTGAAAAGCTGGAGCTGACACAGAACACCAATAATCTTACCGGCAAGGTGAAGTATCCCGAAAACGGAAAAACCTATGTGCTGCGTACCTATCTGGGAAGTACCGAGGGTGATGCTGCCTATCTGGTGGACGAACAGACCATAACAGATACGGACAATCTCTCCGTCAGCCTTCCTGATAGCGGTGAGCTTCTGCCTACAGGTACTTATTACGCAACATCGTTCCTGATGACAGAAAAGGAATTTACCCTTGAGGACGGAGAAAAGGTGACTACACTTGCAGCTATTGATCATCAGAAGTTTAGTGTACCGATCTCTTATAAGAATACCATGCAGCCTGCTGCTCCTTCGACGGCTACGCTGGAATTTATCGGTAATGAGGTTATGTGTGCCAAATGGGATCCGGTTGCCGGTGCTGACGGCTATCATGTAACCATCTATCAGAAGGATGGCACAGACTGGAAGGATACGGGCTTTGGCTATGATCTTGGTGCCGACAAGAATACCATCGATATGGCACTGACTGTAGGTGGAAGTGCTGTTTCCTTTAACGGCGAGGGTGAAGCTGCTTCTGCTCCCGCAGAAAATCTTACCGCTGATAAGGACTATAAGATCGGAGTGCGCGCCTACAAACAAGAAACGATAGAGAAAGGAAAGGGAAAGTATTACAGTTCGGAAACAAGCTCCAACGAAGAAAATCTGCCGAAATATACACCACTTAACATTTCACTTGCTGTAAACGGTGCTGACTGCACCAAGGATACGAATGGTGTATTTCAGGCTTATGTAGGAGGAAATACCAACTCCCTTACCGTGACCTGTGGGGGAGCAGAGCGTATTCAGGTCACACGGATGGACACAGATCAGGAGCTTACGGGAGATGGAAATAATACATTTACGATCCCCGATTTTACCGGAAGCCTGATGCTTTGCGTGAGTGGAATCAAGGGCAAGGATGTAACCAGTGAGTTCCTTCTGGTGAATATGGATAAGACAGATCCTGTGCTCACGCTCACCAGTCCGATCTTCTTCGCCAACCGGAGCACCGGTGCGTATACCATCACCGGAATGACAGAGGCCGGAAGCGAGGTCGTATATGACAGTGGAAGCGTCTATGCCGAAAGTGACGGCAGCTTTGCCATTACCGGAACGCTGCCGGAGAGAGAGACGGGCAGATCCTTATTCCTTTATGCTAAGGATGGTGCAGACAACAGCTCCACACCACAGCTTGCCATGATATCACGGCAGACAGCTCCCGATCCGGTGAATGAAAACACCGGAATCCCGTCACAGCCGGAAAACAGTGGCACAGCATCTGCAGCCCATACGGATTCCGGTACTAATAACGGAGCCGCCGCAGCTCCTGCAAGTCCATTTTCTGCGACACCCGGCACAGAGCCGGCTCAGGGTATCAAACCCGGTGCAGAGAATACCCGGCGTACGACACCAAAGGACGGCATCCTGTTAAGGGAGTGGCAGGACGTCCGTGATACCACGACGATCACCGGTGACCAGCCTGCTGCGGACGAAGAGGCAGAAGAAGGAAATAATCCGTTTACCGATGTTTCCAAAGAGGACTGGTTCTATGATGATGTTATGTTTGTTTATGAAAACGGATTGATGGAGGGTATAAGCAGCACACAGTTTGGCCCCTATGAAACGCAGACGCGCGGCAGGATGGCAGAAATTCTCTGGCGTATGGAGGGCAGCCCTGCACCGAAGGCTAAAAACAGCTTTGCAGATGTGGAAGATGGGGCGCGGTACGCAGATGCCATTGCATGGATCACAGAGAATGACATTTTAAGCGGTTATGGCAAGGACAGCTTCGGACCCGGGGATCCCATCACCTGGGAACAGCTTGCAGTCATGTTCTACCGTTATGCGCAATACAAGGGCTACGATATAAGTATCAAGGGAAGCCAGGACGAGCTGAAGGATATGGACAGTACCATGGATGATGCAGGAAAGGCTGTGCTGTGGGCAGTCAGCAATGGATTGATACGGGAAGAAGCTGATGTCCTGTCTGCTTTGCAGGATCCGGTTTCCAGAGCGGAGATTGCTGCCATGCTTCATCGCTTCATTGATAAGTATAAGCTGGTGCAGGGTATGACCCCGAATGGCCAGATGGGCTTTATAGCACCGGAGGAGACGAATCCTCCGCAGACAGACAGGAGCAAAGTGCCGGGATGGATAGGAATTTCTATCTGCGCAGCTCTTACAGGAGGTTTTGTACTGTTTATGCTATGGCTCAGACACAGACGCCGGGTTATGTAAGGAATGCTTTTAAGTCTGCAAGCTTTTCTTCACCGGCTTTGCGGCCAAGGTCATAGGTTGCCTGTAGTTTTACAGGATCCTTTTCCACACGGCTGACAGGGAGGGCTTCGTCCGGTCGAAAGACAAAGACGGAGCCTTCTTTTTCTTTTTCAAAAATATAATCCAGGGTATCATTATAAACAAGGTGCCGGTTTTCATTTGTTTTGATAAATTCCGGATAAGCCCTGTATTTGTGACGGATAAGCGCCATCAGGCTGTTTGGGCTTTTGCGGTAATCCTTCGGCTGTGTAAGAATAATGACATTGCGGTCATACCCCATCTGTTCAAACTGACGGATGGGAACGGAGTCGGCTACTCCGCCATCTAAGAGTTTCTGGCCGTCAATAGTTACAATCCTGGAGACAAGCGGCATGGAAGCAGAAGCCTGGATCCAGTCAAAGCCGTGATCCTTACGTCCGGTATACCGGTGATAAACGGGTTTACCGGTTTCTACATCGGTGCACACCACATAAAATGCAGCCGGGCTGCTTTCGAAGGCTGCAAAGTCAAAAGGATCGTACTTCAAAGGAATCTCACTGTAGCAGAAATCTTTATTATAGATGTCGCCGGTTGTAAGCAGGGAATAAAGACCACCGTAACGCTTATCCCTACAGTATTTCAGGTTGTAGCGGATGGAACGGCCGATCTGTCCGGAAATATAATTACAGCCAAATGCGGCACCGGCAGAAACACCGATTACTCCATCATAGGCAATTCCGTTTTCCATCATCACATCCATGATTCCCGCAGAAAAGAGACCGCGCATGGCGCCTCCTTCTAAAATTAATCCTGTTTTCATCCTCATATGCCTCCTCGGTTTAAATTTTAAATAAAACACTTCTAGTAATTCTTCGTAACGGTTCAGTACCAACCGGTCTGATATCAGTGCCTGGTACTTCTGTGGTAGAAATAAATTCCTATTCCTATGCCATCTGCCAGAAACCATCCGATTGGAATGGACATCCAGATTCCGGTTGTGCCAAGCACAGGAATTGCGGACAGTACATAAGACAGCAGCACTCTTGTTCCTAAAGATGCAATGGTGAGAGTAATAGAAATACCCGGCCGGTTTACGGCACGGTAATAGCCATATAGCAGGAACAGAATGCCGATCCCGATATAGCAGGATCCCTCAATGTGCAGATACTCCACACCGATGCAGATGACTTCCGTTTCAGATGCCGGGATAAAAATCCGCATCAGGGGATGGGCGAAGACAAATACCAGACCGCTGATGAACAGACTGAACAAACCGGATGCAGCCACAGCACTTCGAATTCCTTTGCGGATTCGTTCTTTCTGGTTGGCACCATAGTTCTGAGCAACAAATGTGGAAAAGGCGTTACCAAAATCCTGTACCGGCATATAGGCAAAGGAGTCAATTTTTACTGCAGCAGCAAAAGCGGCCATTACAGAGGTTCCAAAGCTGTTGATAAGTCCCTGGACCATCAGAATTCCAAAGTTCATAATGGACTGCTGAAGACAGGTCAGTATTGAAAGATTGCTGATTTCTTTTAAAGTGCTTCTGGTGAAATGTAAATCTTCTCTGCCAGGGAGGAGTTCGCGGAAGCAGAGCATGGTGTAAATAACAATTCCAACGCCGGCAATCCACTGGGATAAAATGGTTGCAAAGGCTGCACCGGGAATTCCCCAATGCAGACGCAGAACGAAAAATAGGTCCATGATCACATTTAATATAGAAGAAACAGCAAGGAAAATAAGTGGAATCACAGAGTTCCCAACGGCACGGAGAAGATTGGCAAAATAGTTATACAGGCAGGTGGCCGGGATCCCTAAAAAGATGATCATTAAATAGTCCTTCATCAGAGGCCGGATTTCCTGCGGAATCTGTAAAACCCATAAAATCCCGCTAAAGCAGACATAAACGAGTACATTGATCACAATGGTGATACCGCCGATCAGAGTAAGGGACATGAAAACGCTTTGCCGGATCTTCGGATAATTACCGCTTCCATACTGCATGGAAATTGCAGCCCCGCTTCCCATACAAAGTCCGATGAGAATGGAGGTAAGAAAGGTCATTAAGGTATAAGAGGATCCAACAGCAGCAAGAGCATCGGCTCCTAAAAACTGACCGACTACCCACGTATCGGCAATGTTATACATCTGCTGCAGGAGATTTCCCAGCATCAGGGGGAGAGCAAATAACAATATTTGGATGGTGATGGGACCTTTGGTAAGATTTCGCTGCATGATTTCAGTCCTGCATATTTCTACAATTTTGCCACAAATTGACAATGATTCAAAATCACATTCGCCATATAAAACATGTCATATATCCATACGAATACAAGTATTTGACATGCATATCTCTATAATTTGCATGATCTTGAACAGACACAAATTAATTATATTTTGGGCTTTAAAAATACAATTGTCAAGACTACTTTACGCATCAGATTCTTTCATGCTATGATAGAAAATAATAACCGGTACGGTAATGACAGGGATTTATTTCAGAGAAGAGGAAGACTGGGGGAGGTATAATCAAATGAAATTACTGATTGTCATTGATATGCAGAATGATTTTATTGACGGAGCATTGGGAACGGCAGAAGCAGCTGCGATTGTTCCGAAGGTGATAGCGAAGATTAAGGGATTTGACGGAACGGTGCTTGCTACGCAGGATACCCATTATGAAAATTACCTGACGACACAGGAAGGAAAGAATCTTCCCGTTCCGCATTGTATCGTAAATACCGAAGGCTGGCAGATCCGCAAAGAAATCGCAGATCTGATCTCTGCGGAGCCGATTATAAAAGAAACCTTTGGCAGCAGCCGGTTACCGGAAAGGATCCGCACTCTTTCTGATCAGGAAGCAATTGAAAGCATTACCCTTGTCGGCCTGTGTACGGATATCTGTGTGATTTCGAATGCGATGGTACTGAAAGCATTCTTCCCGGAGCTTCCGATTCATGTGGATGCATCCTGCTGTGCAGGCGTTACTAGGGAAAGCCATTTACAGGCACTGGAAGCGATGAAGGTATGCCAGATGATTGTTGAGAATGAATAAGTAAAATAAAACAGACAAATAAATAAATAAAAGCGATGTGGGGAAGGAATTCTATGGAATCCCGAAATAAAGTGTTATTAAAATTATTTCTGTCTACACTGTATTTAAGTGCCTTTACCTTCGGAGGGGGATATGTCATTGTTTCCCTGATGAAGAAAAAGTTCGTTGATGAATGCGGGTGGATTAAGGAAGAGGAAATGCTGGATCTGATTGCCATTGCGCAGTCTGCACCGGGACCGATGGCGGTAAACGGAGCGATTGTTGTCGGTTATAAGCTGGCCGGCTTAACTGGTGCACTGGTTTCCATTCTGGGGACGATCCTTCCTCCCTTTATCATTATTTCCATTGTTTCTGTCTGTTATGAGGCCTTCCGGGACAATTATTTTGTCAGTCAGATGCTGGAGGGAATGCAGGCAGGTGTTGGAGCCGTAATTACCTGTGTGACCTATGAGATGGGAGCGGGAATTGTACATGGTAAAAACCGGCTTTCCATCACAATTATGCTGGTAAGCTTTGTATTATCAGCTTTTCTACAGATTAATGTGGTTTATCTGATTCTTGCAGGTGGTTTCATAGGGCTTATCCGCGGACTGATAAAGAAGAGGAGGCACGGGGATGATTTATCTTGAACTCTTCTTAAGCTTTTTTCAGATGGGCTTGTTTGGCTTCGGTGGTGGTTATGCGGTGCTTCCGCTGATTAAAGAGCAGGTTGTCATACAGCATCCGTGGCTCACGATGTCCGAATTTACGGATTTGATTACGATTTCCCAGATGACGCCGGGGCCGATTGTTGTAAATTCCGCTACATTTATCGGATTGCGGATCGCAGGTGTCGGCGGGGCTTTCGTGGCAACCGCAGGGAGTATTCTTCCCTCCTGTATTATTGTTACGATGATTGCAAAGCTCTACCTGAAATACCGGAGCCTTAATCTGTTCCAAAGTGTGTTAATGACGCTCCGTCCATGTATTGTGGCAATGATTGCCTCTGCCGGAATTTCGATTCTGATAACAGCATTCTGGGGAAATGATGCAGTGATTACCCTGGCAGGAACGAAGTGGAGCCTGATCGTAATCTTCGGACTCTGTGTTTTTCTGTTGCAGAAAAAGCATATGAATCCTATTCAGGTGATGCTGCTTGCCGGAATACTAAAGGTTTTGGTATCCTTTATTGGTGGATAAATGAAAGGTGAAAGGTGAACAGGGTATGATCCCATTGATTATTCCATCCTATGAACCGGATGAACGACTTTTACAACTATTGAATACCTTGAGGGATTATCCGTTCGGACCGGTTTTACTGGTAAATGATGGAAGCAGTCCAGCATATCAGACATTTTTTGACCGGGCAAAGGAGCTGCTTCAGGAAAAGCTGATCCTTCTCTCCCATGAGGTAAACCGGGGAAAGGGACGGGCCTTGAAAACAGCATTTGCCTATGTTTTAGAGCATTTCCCGGATGCAGCCGGCTGTGTGACCGCAGATTCGGACGGACAGCACAGTGCAGCTGCGATTGAAAGCATTGCGCAGGGACTTGATAAGCATCCGGAATCCCTGATTCTTGGCATGCGCACCTTTGATGGAGATGATATTCCGTGGAAGAGCCGCTTTGGAAATACGATCACGATGTCTGTATTTTCTTATATTGTAGGTACGAAGGTTCATGATACCCAGACGGGCTTAAGAGGAATTCCACTTGGTCTTATGAAGGAAATGCTTGGCGTTTCCTATGACCGGTTCGAGTTCGAAATGCAGATGCTGCTGGATGCATCTGCCAATTATCCGATTCTTGAGCTTCCGATTGAGACCATTTATGATTCCAAAGAGAATCATCAGACCCATTTCCGGACGGTTTCGGATTCGGCGAAAATTTATGCTATCCTGGGAAAGAGATTTCTCAAATATTCCCTGGCATCGTTTTCTTCGAGCATCATTGATCTGCTGCTGTTTACAATTCTGTGTCATTTCCTGCGTAACCGTGTGGCCGGTTATGTTGCATTATGCACGGTGCTTGCCAGGATCGTTTCTGCAACATACAATTATGCGGTTAATTATAAGGTGGTATTCAAAAGCAGGGAAAATCCCTGTAAAGCAGCACTGGAATATGCATTGCTTGCGGTTGTGCAGATGACCATGAGTGCATTGCTTTGTACCGGTGGAGTATGGCTGCTTCCGCTGCTTCCGGAGGCAGTGGTGAAGATTGTGGTAGATACTGTTTTATTCTTTGCAAGCTATTATTTACAACAGAAGGTTGTTTTTCGTAAATCGTGACTTGAAAAAGTATCTGTGACCTATTTATAATAGAAGCATCCCGTTTAAAGAAATCGGGAAATGATCATAAGAGGAGACTGCACAGGCATGAAATTACTGGAAGAACGCATCCGTGAGGACGGAGTAGTAAAAGAAGGCAATGTATTAAAGGTAGATTCTTTTTTAAATCATCAGATGGACATTGAGCTGTTTAATGAGATGGGAAAGGAATGGGCACGGCTCTTTGCAGACCGTCCGGTCACAAAGATTTTAACCGTTGAGGCTTCCGGTATCGGGATTGCGTGCGTGGCGGCCCAGCATTTTCATGTTCCCGTTGTCTTTGCGAAGAAGACGCAGTCATTAAACATTGACGGAGAAGTATATTCTACGAAGATCCAGTCCTTTACCCACAAAAAAATCTATGATGTGATTGTGTCAAAGAAGTTTATTAAGCCGGAGGATCATATCTTGATTATTGATGATTTCCTGGCAAATGGCTGTGCGCTTGAGGGACTTTTACAGATTGTGGAGGATGCAGGTGCCACGGTCGAGGGAATCGGCATTGCAGTGGAGAAGGGATTCCAGAAGGGCGGTGACCTGATCCGTGAGAAGGGAGTGCGTGTTGAGTCCCTTGCCATTGTAGAGAGTATGGATGCAGCGACCGGTGAAATCGTTTTCCGTTAGTTTTTATCATGTTTTTTGGAAAATCGCTTGACAATGGCAGTTCAGAATGCCTATACTGCTATTGTTTAAACCACCCGGTAAACGGGAACACACAGGAGGAGAAATTATGAGAAAGAAAGTCGTAAGTCTGCTTACCGTTATGGCTCTGGCAATCGCTACTCTCGCTGGATGTGCATCTTCCACGGATACGAATGCCACTACCGGAACCGAAGCAGCCACAGAAGCAACCACAGAAGCAACCGATGAAGCAGCAGCCGATGATGCAGCAGTTGAGGAGACTGCAGATGCAGAGGAAGCTACAGAAGATGCGGCACAGGTAACAGGTGTTAAGGCCGGATTTATCTTCTTACATGATGAGAATTCTACCTATGACCTGAACTTTTTAAATGCTGCCAAGGAAGCTTGTGAGAAGCTTGGTATTGAATATTTAATTAAGACCAATATTCCTGAAGGACAGGAATGCTATGATGCAGCCTGTGAGCTTGCAGATGCAGGATGTAACTTTATTTTTGCAGACAGCTTCGGACATGAGGATTATGTGATTGAGGCTGCCAAGGAATACCCTGATGTACAGTTCAGCCATGCAACCGGAACCAAGGCTCATACAGAGAACCTTTCCAATTTCCACAATGCATTTGCTTCCATTTATGATGGACGTTATCTTGCAGGTATCGTTGCAGGTATGAAGTTAAATGAGATGATTGACAATGGTGACATCACTGCTGATCAGGCCAAGATGGGTTATGTTGGTGCATTTACCTATGCAGAGGTTATTTCCGGATATACCTCCTTCTATTTAGGTGCCCGCTCCGTATGTCCTTCCGTTACCATGGAAGTAACCTTTACCGGTTCCTGGTATGATGAGACTGCTGAGAAGGAAGGCGCTAATAAGCTGATTGAGGATGGCTGTGTATTAATCAGCCAGCATGCAGACTCCATGGGTGCTCCTACCGCATGTGAGACAGCAGGTGTTCCTAATGTATCTTATAACGGCAGCACCGCAAGTGCATGTCCGAATACCTTCCTTGTATCTTCCAAGATCAACTGGGAGCCTTACTTCGAATATGCCATCAACTGTGTAGCAGCCGGTAATGCAATTGATACAGACTGGGTTGGCTCTCTTGGCACAGGATCTGTTGAGCTTACAGAGCTTGGCTCTTCTGTTGCAGCAGGAACCCAGGAAGCAATTGATGCAGCTAAGGCTGATCTGATTGCAGGTAAGGTACACGTATTTGATATTACAACCTTCACCGTAGAGGGTGCTGAATTAAGCAGCTTTGAGGCTGATGTAGATACCGACCCGGATTATACTCCGGATCATGAAGTAGTTCTCGACGGATACTTCCATGAATCCGATATCCAGTTCCGTTCCGCTCCGTACTTCAACGTACAGATCGATGGAATTACCCTGTTGGATACCGCATTCTAATTCCATAGAAGGTAATTTACAATTTAGTCGGTTTTTTGACAGAACAAATAATGCCAAAAGCGGCGCAGCGAATTTCGCCGCGCCGTCTTTTGCTTTAAAGGGAATTATGAAGGATCTGATAGTTTCCTTTAAAGCAAAAGACACCAAAGTAAGAAACAGCACAAAGGCTTAACTGGAAGGGAGACAGATAATGGAAACCAAAACCGCAGCAGTTTCAATGCGAAATGTTACGAAGACCTTTGGATCCGTAATTGCAAATGATAAGGTGAATCTGGATATTTATAAGGGTGAAATTTTATCGCTGCTTGGAGAAAATGGTAGTGGTAAAACCACATTGATGAATATGCTTTCTGGAATTTATTTTCCGGATGAAGGCCAGATCTTTATCAATGGAAAGGAAGAGGTAATCAGGTCACCCAAGGATGCCTTTGATCTGGGTATTGGTATGGTGCACCAGCATTTCAAACTGATCGATGTGTTGTCGGCAACGGAAAACATTATTCTCGGACTCCCCGGTAAACTGAATTTAAAAGAAGCCACTAAAAGAGTGGAAGAAATTTGTCAGAAATATGGCTTTGAGGTAGATCCGAAGCAGAAGATTTACGATATGTCGGTTTCGCAGAAGCAGACCGTGGAAATTGTTAAGGTATTGTATCGTGGTGCAGACATCCTGATTCTGGATGAGCCTACGGCAGTTTTAACTCCGCAGGAAACGGAAAAGCTGTTCCGTGTTCTTCGGAAGATGCGTGACGATGGAAAAGCGATTGTCATTATTACCCATAAGATGCATGAAGTAGAATCGCTTTCAGACCGTGTGGCTGTTCTTCGAAGCGGACAGTATATCGGCTGTATGAAAACAAAGGATACGAATGTAACGGAAATGACGAACATGATGGTTGGTCATACGGTAACGTTAAATATAGACAGGCCTGATCCGGTGAATCCTAAACCCCGTATTGAGGTGGAAGGCCTGACAGTCCGTAATGAAGAGGGCGTTGTGAAGCTGCAGGATGTTTCCTTTACTGCGAACAGTGGAGAAATTCTTGGTATTGCCGGAATTTCAGGCTGTGGACAGAAGGAGCTTTTAGAAGCGATTGCCGGACTTCAGGTTACGGAAGCAGGAACCATTGCTTATGTAGAGGATGATGGTTCCAGGGAAATGCTGATCGGTATGGATCCGAAGAAGATTGCAGAGTTGGGAGTTTCCCTTTCTTTCGTTCCGGAGGATCGTCTTGGAATGGGACTGGTAGGAAATATGGATCTGGCGGATAATATGATGCTTCGTTCCTTCCGGCAGGGACATTCTCCGTTTACAGACCGGAAGCAGCCCAGGCAGCTGGCGAATGATGTTGTTGAGAGTCTTGAGGTGGTAACTCCGGGGATTTCAACACCGGTACGGCGGTTATCCGGAGGTAATGTACAAAAGGTGCTGGTTGGACGTGAAATTGCATCTGCCCCTACCGTATTATTAACGGCATATGCAGTGCGCGGACTTGATATTAATTCTTCCTATACGATTTATGATCTGTTAAACCAGCAGAAGAAGAAAGGTGTTGCCGTAATCTTCGTCGGGGAGGATCTGGATGTGCTGTTGGAATTATCTGATAGAATTCTGGTGCTTTGCGGCGGACAGGTCAGTGGCATTGTGGATGCCAGAACAACAGATAAAAATACGGTCGGAATGATGATGACTAAAGTGGGAGGTGAAAAGAACCATGAAGGAGAAGAATAAAGAACCTCTTTTTCATATTGTAAAGCGGGATACCCTGCCATTGCATCAGGCACTTGGAATCAGGGCCCTGGCTATTCTTCTTGCGTTGATTCTATGCGGAATTATTACGACGATCACAACCGGTATTAATCCGATTGAGGTATACCGTTCGATCTTTACCGGTGCATTCGGTTCTGTCCGTAAGACGTGGATTACCTTTCAGAATGTCTCAATTCTGTTGCTGATTGCACTGGCACTGACCCCGGCCTTTAAGATGAAGTTCTGGAATATTGGTGGGGAAGGACAGGTACTGGTCGGAGGACTTGCATCCGCAGCCTGTATGATCTGCCTCGGAAATAAGCTGCCAAATGGTGTGGTAATCTTATGTATGATCGTGGCCAGTATTCTGGCAGGCGCCTGCTGGGGCTTCCTTCCGGCATTTTTTAAGGCAAAATGGAATACGAACGAAACTCTCTTTACACTGATGATGAATTATATTGCAACACAGCTTGTTGCCTTCTTTACAATTGTCTGGGAGGTACCGAAGGGCTCCGGCAAGATTGGTATTATTAATCAGAATACAAACGTTGGCTGGCTTCCGCAGCTGTTCGGTTCGAAATATCTGCTTCCTATTGTGGTTGCGGTTATTGTAACCGTGTTTATGCATATTTATCTATGGTACAGCAAGCATGGATATGAGATCTGTGTCGTTGGTGAAAGTGAAAATACTGCGAAGTATGTTGGTATTAAGGTAGAAAAGGTAATTATCCGTACTATGATTTTATCCGGTGCAATCTGTGGTCTGGTTGGTCTTTTGCTGGTAGGTGGAATTAACCATACCGTAACGACCACCATTGCAGGAGGACAGGGCTTTACGGCCGTACTGGTATCCTGGATGTCCAAATTTAATCCGTTTACCATGATCTTCTCCAGTCTGCTGATTGTATTCATGGATCGTGGCGCCAGTGAAATATCAACAAACTTTGGACTGAATCATTCCTATTCCGATATTCTGACAGGAATTATCCTGTTCTTTATCATCGGATGTGAATTCTTTATTACCTACCGGCTTCAGTTCCGTAAGAAAACAGAAAAGGAGGAGCAGTAATCATGTGGAGCTTTTTACTTGCATTTATTCCCAGGGCAATCGTACAGGGTATTCCTCTTTTGTACGGAAGTACCGGTGAAATCATTACCGAAAAGTCCGGTAATTTAAATCTTGGAATTCCCGGTGTTATGTATGTTGGCGGTATCAGCGGTGTAATAGGATCCTTTATTTATGAGAGATCCCTGACAGATCCCTCTGCGGCAAATCCGGTATTGATTATTCTGATCCCGATGCTTTGCTGTCTGGCCGGTTCTCTGCTAATGGGACTGCTTTACTGCTTCCTTACCGTAACCTTAAGAGCAAACCAGAACGTAACCGGTCTTGCAATGACAACCTTTGGCGTAGGCTTTGGTAACTTCTTCGGCGGATCCCTGATCAAGCTGGTAGCCAGTGATGTTCCGTCTATTGCGCTTACTACAACAAGCAGCTATTTCAGTAAGTCTCTTCCTTTTGCAGGAAAGCTTGGCTGGTTTGGAAAACTGTTTTTGTCTTATGGATTTTTGGCATACCTGGCTATTATTATTGCATTTGCTGCTTCTTATGTGCTGAACCGGACACGTGTCGGACTTCATCTGCGTGCGGTAGGTGAAGGGCCGAATACCGCGGATGCAGCCGGTATCAATGTAACAAAGTATAAGTATATGGCAACCTGTATCGGATGTATGATAGCAGGACTTGGCGGTCTGTATTACGTTATGGATTATGCATGCGGTGTATGGTCGAATGATGCGTTTGGTGACAGGGGCTGGCTGGCCATAGCATTGGTTATTTTCACCATCTGGAGACCAAATGTAAGCGTTCTTGCATCCTTCCTGTTTGGTGGATTATACATTCTGTACCTGTATCTGCCTACCGGTATGGATCATATGGAAAATCAGGAATTATATAAGATGATTCCCTATGTAGTAACATTACTTGTACTGATTATTACCAGCATGCGCAGTAAGCGTGAAAATCAGCCGCCCGCAAGTCTGGGACTGGCTTATTTCCGTGAAGAGAGATAGCTGGTTCCATACAGAGAATACAGAGAGTCTGTACACTTTGAAATATCCAGAAAGATGCTATGAATCATAGATTATTTTGAGGAAGCATTGCGTAGAAGAGCAACCTCGTCCTCTGATAAGACACGATATGCACCCGGTTTAAGTGAGGTATCCAAAGATAAAGGTCCAAAGGATACGCGTTTGAGCCGGGTGACTTTATTGCAGGTTGCCTGAAGCATACGCTTTACCTGATGGAATCTGCCCTCACAGATGGAGAGATAGATGACATGGTCATCGTCGGTTGCTTCTGCTTTTGCAGGAAGGGTAAGTGCAGCTTCCCCGATGTTGACACCTGTTTCCAGGCGAAGAAGATCTTCTTTCGTTACGGATTTTTCGCAGGTGACAAGATAGGTTTTGTAAATTTCCTTTTTCGGGGAAATCAACTGATGGGATAGGGCTCCATCAGTTGTAAGAAGGAGCAATCCTTCCGTATCCTTGTCAAGCCTCCCTACCGGAAATAAATCCTTACGAAGTTCGGCAGGAAACAGGTCAAGAACGGTCTGTTCCCTGGGATCTTCTGTGGCACTGACACAGCCCATAGGCTTATTCAGCATATAGTAGCGGTTACCCGGAAGGCAAAGCTCCTTTCCTTTAAAGGTGATGGTATCTGCTGCCGGATCCACCTGAAAATCAGCACTTCGAACTGCCTGTCCGTTTACGAGAACAAGTCCTTTCTTTAGATCTGTTTTGACCTGGCTGCGGGAACCGGCACTGGCATTACTTAAAAATTTATCAATACGCATTATAAGACCTCTTTTCCGTCTGGCTGACAGGATGAAATGATACATCAATAAGTGGAAAAATTTTCGGACACTCATATCATTATGATGCTGTGGGCAAAAGGTATTTTGTCCTTAAATTGATATCCACGAATTGCTCCGCTGCAAAGCAGCTCGCGCAATTCTCAAACATCATTATATAGGAATTTTTTTTCTGTGTATATATCGATCTGTTACTGTTAACACAGCCCTGCTCACATATTCACATATCAGCAACCCGAACCTGCAGTCAGAACTTGCATCCAGAGCTTTCAGTTAGATACTTGCATCCAGAGCTTGCATCCAGAACTTGCATCCAGATACTTGCTTTCAGGCTGTGCAACTGTCTTGTAAATGCAATTGTTTTGAATTTGGACATATTACTGTGTCAAAATTAATTTATGTCCAAAATTAAGAGAATAACATTGCGATAGGGGCTTATTTTGAGGTAAATTGGACATAAACAGAGTAAATGAAGTGATGATGTCCATAAATCAGGGAATTGTTGGATATAAATGTGAAAACAAAGCTCAATATGTCCAACAGGATCATGAAAAAGGGGATAGCAGAAAATGATGGAAGCAGACACAAATAAAATAAATGCAGTACAGGCAAAAGATCAAGATCCCAAAATACAGACACAGAAAATACAGAAAAAGAAAATAGGGAAAAAGAAAATACGAAGTCCCAAAATGCAGACACACATAATCCAGACGCAGAAGATTCAGGAAAAGAAAATGCAAAGTCAGAAAATGCATGTACAGAAAATACAGCAGTATAAAGTACAAAGGCAGAAAGCAGGGCGTCTTGCGGGACTTGACACGATCCGGGGAATCACCTTATTAAGCATGATGCTCTATCATACCTGTTGGGATCTGGTGTTTCTGTTTGGAAAGAAGATCCCAGGATATAACGGCCTTGGAGGATATGTATGGCAGCAGAGCATCTGCTGGACGTTTATTCTCTTGGCCGGCTTCTGCTGGTCGTTGGGGTCTCATCATCTTAAAAGAGGTTTGATCGTATTTGGATCAGGAATTCTGATTACGTTCGTTACCTTACTGGCAATGCCGGAAAGCAGAGTCATATTTGGCGTGCTTACCCTGATTGGAAGCTGCATGCTTCTGCTGATCCCCATGGAAAAGCTTCTGCTGAAGCTACGCGCGGAAATCGGTCTTGCAGGGAGTTTTCTGTTGTTTCTTCTTTTTCGAAATGTAAATACAGGTTATCTGGGATCCGGAAATTGGAATATACTTAAATTGCCGGATGGCTTTTATGAAAATTTGTTCACCACCTATCTTGGATTTCCACAGAAAGGATTTTTTTCGGCGGACTATTTTTCACTGCTTCCATGGTTCTTCCTGTTTCTTACAGGATTTTATCTCTATCAGCTCGTACAGAAAAACCACATGATGGAAAAACTGTTTTCATGGAGAGTTCCGGGTTTTGATGTGATAGGAAGACATTCACTGCTGATTTATTTATTGCATCAGCCTGCGGTGTTTGGGATTTCATGGATGCTTTTTCAAATATAATTTCAGAATGACTGTTGCCATTTTAAGTATGAATTAAGCTTCCTGTATAATTCAAAGTGCAGAGAGTAAGTGATTTTACAAAAATAGATACCAGGGTTAAGCTTCATTGCTGATCGGACAGTTAGCAAATGAGCAGAATAAAGAAGGTATCTACAAATGAATTTTACACAAAATAAGAATGAATTTGCAATTGAAGATGAATTTGCGGGAATTCTTTGACAGATACACAGACATGTTGTATATTTTTAAAGATATAAATAAAACGAAAGCTGAGTCTGCAGCAGTTTTATGAGTGGATTCAGAATAGTTATGAACATTTGCATATCCAGAAAGGATAGAGTGACAAAATATGTTTTTAGATGCTTTAACAGATACATTCATTGATGGAATCAAGATTCTTCCCTTCTTATTTGTGACCTATGTGTTGATGGAATATATTGAGCATAAAGCAGGCAGTAAGGCAGAGCGTTTCGTGAAGAAGTCCGGCCGGCTCGGTCCTGTCGTGGGAAGTATTTTAGGAGTGGTTCCCCAGTGTGGATTTTCGGCAGCTGCAGCGAACTTTTATGCGGGAAGAATTATTACACTGGGAACATTGATTTCGATTTTCCTGTCCACATCGGATGAAATGCTGCCGATTCTGATTTCAGAGAAAGTATCTCCGGTATTGATTTTCCAGATATTGGGAATGAAGATAGTGATTGGTATGATTGCAGGATTTGTAATTGATCTGATTCTGCATCGTAAGGGAAAAGAAGAGAGCGAAATGCGAATTGAACATATGTGTGACCATGAGCACTGTCATTGCGATGAACAGAATATTTTTAAGTCCGCGCTCGTTCATACCTTACAGATCTTTGCTTTTATTGTGGTGATTTCTTTTGCACTCAATATCCTGATTGCTATTGTAGGAGAGGATAAGCTCGGAAGCTTTATGACCTCTGTCCCGGCTCTCGGCATTCTGCTTTCGGGACTCATTGGGCTGATTCCGAACTGTGCGGCCTCTGTCGTGATCACACAGCTTTATCTGGAGGGACTGCTTACTATGGGATCTATGATGGCAGGACTTCTTGTGGGATCCGGAATAGGACTGCTTGTGTTGTTCCGTGTGAATGAGGATATGAAGGATAATTTGAAGATTACGACCATGCTCTATGTAATTGGTATTGCATGCGGATTTCTGATTGATCTCATTTTATGATGCCAGGGTCAAAAGGTCTAAAACCACATGAGCTTGCTCATAGGTGGTTGAAAGACCTTGGGACCCGCTCCGATATGAGCATAAAAGTGGGATGCTAATCCCACGATATGCGAATATTGAATAGGATTGTGGGAGTGCAAAGCACGGAACAATCCGTAGGCATCATAGTTGGGAGCTTTTGACCCCCAACATCATTTTATAAAGAATGGCTCGGAATAGTTTCAAATATAATAAATACCGGCAGCTTATGAATGAGAAGGGATGAACTGTTACAGAATATGGTAAAATGAAAACCCGGCACCTGCGTATACAGGATGCCGGGTTTCGTATAGGGAAAAAGGAAGAAGTTATAAGCTTTTGTAATTGGCCTTCACAATATCCTGTGCAGGCTTTCCATAAATATCATATCCACTGTGGGAGGCTGCCTTGTCTAATGGGTATTGTTTACCTGCCCAGTCCCATAAGCAGAAGCCCTGAATCCAGGGACGCTTGCGGCAGGCCTCAAACATGGAGACATACCAGTTCTTCTGTTCGTCCAGATCGACCTCACCACGTACAGTCCAGTCGTTCGGTGCCTTGGAGGAACCGTGGGTGGACATACAACCGCATTCTGCGAAGAAGAAAGGTTTGTCAAATTTCTTCACAACAGCTTCAATGCGGTCAAGCTCCTGTTCCCAGCGGTCGGGAGGATAATATCCGCTGGAGGAGATGGCGTCCACACAATCCCACCAGTCTACGTTGTGCTCCTGATATTTATCGGTATTATAGGTAATCATACCATGATATACCTTACGGATCTCGGCGATGAGCTGACGCCATTCAGCACTTCTTCGCTGGGACATTACCATCTCACAGCCGGGACTGAAAATTTCACATTTGGTTTTTTCGGCAATTTCAGCAAAGTGAAGCTGAAATTCCGTATAGGATGCAAACCAGTTGCTCCATTTGGGCTCACAGGGAACATCTTCATCAAAAAAATTAATATGTGCACGCCAGGTACCGTTCTTACAATTTATAGTGGGCTTTAAGAAAACATGCAGTCCTTCTTTATGAATATGATTAATCATACTGATCAGTTCCTTGTCGGAAACAGTTGCATCGGAGGTAAAATCAATTTCTTCTGACTGCGGGGTTTCCTGAAGCGCATTTGGAACCAGTACAATATAGTTGGCGCCTGTTCCTTCTATCAGATTTTTTAAACTGTTCTTAGCTTCCTTGCTGCTAAGACTTCCTTTGGGAGAAAAAGGGGAGAAGGTTATTCCTTTAATAAATTCCATAGCAGATTCCTTCCAAATTAATAATTAAGCTATAAAGATGTTAAGTGATAAAGGGTTAAATTATAAAACTCTTTCATTACTATAAAACTATAGCACTGCCAATAAATATCCGCTATAATATAGTTGCGCAAAAATTGTATAAATCTATTTGTAAGAGGTTTGTGATGCAATACTTATTTGAATACTGTGATAAATTAAAATCACCTTACGAAGCTTTTTATTATGATAGCTCCTGTATGCCGTTTCCGATTCGATCCCATTGGCATTATTTTATGGAAATGATTCTGATGGTAGAGGGAACCGGGCTGATCGATTGCAACGGACGGACTTATGTGGTTGAACCCGGGGATCTGATGATCTTCCCTCCGGAAGCGCTGCATGCTGTTTATACAGCAACCAATTTTGACCTGAAATATGAAGTCATTAAATTTGACATCAGTAAGCTATATACCGAGAACAGCTATTCACCTGAGTTGAAAATGATTCTTGAAAGCATCAATAAGAGTCCGGAAGTGGAACTTTGTTTTAAGGAAGAAAGGATCCGGGACTGGAGGACAAGGGAAATCTTTTGCAGATGCCGGGAGGAGATTCAGAAGAAGCAGTTTGGCTATGATATTGTGATTCACAGCCTGATTTCTTCGCTGATCGTCCAGATGGTACGGGTCTGGTGTGTGAATGGATTTAATACCGATGTGGCGATGACGATGAATCTTGAGACGGATTCCATCCGTGGAATTACCTCCTATATTGATGCACATATCGGAGAGCAGATCCGGGTAGAAGATCTGGCGGATATGTGTAACATGAGTTATTCCTATTTTGCAAAGAATTTTAAGCAGTATTATGGAAGATCCTGTAAGGAATACATTGAATTTATCCGGATTAACAAGGTGGAGGATCTTTTGCTGTTCACAGACTTTGATTTAAGCTATATCAGCCAGGAAACCGGTTTTTCCGACAGCAGTCATCTGATTAAGATTTTCCGCAAATGGAAGGGTGTAACCCCAAAGCAGTTTAAGAAGAATCACGGGAAATAAAGACCGTAAGATTTGTTGTTGCTGGCAACAGGTGATATAATGAACATACAGGGTAATAATAATTCCGTGGGGGTTTACTTATGAGTGGGAATGATTTAAATCTGCCGGAGTGCAGTACACAGGAAAAGGATGATCTGACCAAGCTGTATACACGATATGCAGCAAGAGAACGGATTTTGGAACGGCTTCTTAAGAATGCGGATGAGCAGGGGGTACTTTTGCTGATTGATCTGGATGATTTCTGCAGGATTAATCAGCAGTATGGGCAGACCTATGCCGATTCTGTGCTGAAGCAGGTTGGAAGCCAGATACATACAAACTTTATGGTCAAGGATATTGTTGCACGGATGGCATTTGATATTTTTCTGGTTTATTGTCCGGAGTTAAGTGATACCGGAAAGGTTGAAAAGCTTATCCGAAGGTTGAAGGATCGTCTGGAAAAGTATATACAGCTTCGGGATGAAAGTGTGATCCGGTTCAGTGCAGGTGCAGCAGTGTTCCCGAAGGACGGAGGAGATCTGGATACTCTTTATGCCCATGCAGATTCTGCTTTGTGGACTGCGAAGAGACATGGTAAAAACAGACTGTACTTTTACGATGGTGAGCAGACGGATGCCGATTACCGGGGACAGACCTACCGGAAGGTCAGTGAACAGGATAAGCTTATGATAACCGGAGATCAATCCGTCACCCGGATCAATCGTGAATTATTTGATTTTTGTTTTGATGTTCTGTGCCGGGAAAAGAATCTGCAGCAGGCTCTCTATCTGGTGTTTGAGGAGGTCTGCCGCTATTTTGGATTTGACCGGTGTATTCTGCGTGAATATGACACACTTGCACTGGTAATGCGTGTTACCAATAAATGGGTCCGGGAGGACGATGGCGATGATGCTTCTATCATTGAAACCTTTGGGACAGCCGACCTGTCGGCAGAAAGCAAAGCTCCTGATTATTACCTGATACAGAATGGACATTCCAAGTATAAAGATTATACCGAAGAATTCAGCAAATTATCCAGAATCCCATTTTCCTGTATTGTGTTTCCTTTGTGGGAGGGTGATGTAATGCGTTTTGCCATCACCTATGAGATTTGGGAAAAGCGTTCCTTTACAGAGGCAGAAATCTTTACTCTTCGCAGCATTACGAAAATGCTGTCCAGTTTTATTCTGCGTTTCCAGACCAAGACAGAGCTTGAAAATGAGTACAGGATCGGGCGTATGGCAATGGAAGCACAGAAAATTGACTATTATGTATCCAATCTGCACACCCATGAAATATATTATTTAAGTCCGTCCATGCGTGAGACATATAAGGATCTTCCGAAAGACATCAAGTGTTATGAGGTGATGTTCCGGAGAGATACACCGTGTGAAAACTGTCCGATGGAAGCCTGCAGGCCGGATATGGAGGAAAACACGGTTGAGTATTATGATATTGATGAGGATAACAGCTATACGATTACGGCAACCAGAATTCATGATACCGGATTTGAAGATGATTTTGTAATCTGTAAATCTGATGTGACATCTTATATGCAGAGGGTGAAGGGAATAGACCGGCTGACCGGTGTGATGAGTTATGAAAAGTTCCGCATGGAGGCACTAAGACTTCTGAAACGTAAGAAAAAAGGTTTTGTGCTGGTTTTCCTTGGAATACAGGATTTTGCAAGAATCAATGATGAGTACGGGTATGTTACCGGAGATGAAGTGTTAAAGGTCCTTGCGGAAATGATTCAGCGGGATCTGTCAGAGGGAGATCTGTTTTGCCGGGTAAAGGGAGATGATTTTATTATTATCATGAATTCATGCCCGGCAGAGACAATTTCACGCAGGGTTCATTATTATACAGATGAACTTACTATGCATTTCAGACGCAGCTATGCAGGGATAGCCATCAATTGCTTTGGTGGTATTTATGCGATCTCTCCGGAAGAAACGGATATCAACCGTTCGATTGATAAAGCAATGAAGGCACGGAATATGGCAAAATTAAATTTTTACGAGACAAGTGGAATTTACGTGTATACAAGAGAATTTGAGACTCGTGAAAATGAAAAGGAAGCCATGAACCGGATTATGAAGGATGCATTGGAGAATGGGGGCTTTTGTGTCTATTTTCAGTCAAAGGTGGATATTACTACCGGAAAGATCAGTGGTGCGGAAGCATTGGTTCGTCTGAAGGATAAGGATGGTAAACTGGTTCCGCCGGGAAAGTTTGTTCCACTTGCCGAAGAGACCGGTATGATTGTGGAGATTGACCAGTTTGTATATGAAGAGACCTTCCGGCTGATTCACAAATGGCTGCAGGAAGGAAAGAAGGTTCCGGTGATTTCAGTGAATCTGTCCCGTCTGCATCTGATGGACGATCAGCTTCCGGAACATATGGAGGCTTTGTGTGAAGTGTACGATTTACGTCCGGAGCAGATTGAGCTGGAGATTACCGAGAGTGTTTTCTTCCAGGATGCGGATCGTCTGATTGATATGATTAAGCGGTTAAAGGCCGTGGGGTTTGTGATTTCCATGGATGATTTTGGTGCTGGATACTCGACACTTAACTTTATGAAATCCCTGCCGGTTGATATTATTAAGATTGATGGCGGATTTTTTATGAAAAATAAGATGGATGATAAGAACAAGGCAGTTATCTCTGCAATTATGCAGCTTTCCAATAATCTGCACTTTAAGACGGTTTCCGAAGGCGTGGAGACGGACGAGCAGGTGGAATTTATTAAAGAACAGGGCGGAAAGTATGTGCAGGGATATTATTTCTATAAGCCGTTGCCGCCGGAAGAGTTTGAGGGACTGCTGGAGGAGAAGAGGCAAGGTGGTGCATGCTTGTGAGCAATGAGCCATGCCGGAAGCCTGGAGGCAAGGTGGTGCTTGGTTGTGGGCAATGAGCCATGCCGGAAGCCTGGAGGAAAGGTGGTGCTTGGTTGTGAGCAATGAGCCATGTCGGAAGCCTGGAGGAAAGGTGGTGCTTGGTTGTGAGCAATGAGCCATGCCGAAAGCCCGGAGGAAAGGTGGTGCTTGGTTGTGAGCAATGAGCCATGCCGAAAGCTCGCAGCAAAGCTGCTTCGCTTTCGCGGCATTCGCCGTATTATATCAAAAAATAGAGGATAATCAAAGTTGTTGAGGGTTTGCCAAACTTGTTGAGGGTCTTTCGTGAGG
>ERZ791794.528-NODE-528-length-26703-cov-4.526268_pt1 | contig 26703 bp, 29 predicted proteins | sample MGYA00510312_ERZ791794 | MGnify/ENA primary metagenome ERZ791794 (study PRJEB30046, sample SAMN00791977) | human gut metagenome | study: EMG produced TPA metagenomics assembly of the A metagenome-wide association study of gut microbiota in type 2... | reverse complement strand
TCCCGAAAATAAAGGTTTTTAAAGAAAAAATAGGTAGTAAATTTGACACTACCATATATATGAAGGAGGATGAATAATGAAGAGCCAATTGGTAAAAAAGTTATTTGCAGGATCTCTTGCTACAGCAATGACAATCAGTCTTATGGCATGTGGCGGTTCTGCACCTGCAGCAAATGAAGCTGCTGAAACACCTGCAGATACTACAGAAGTAGCTGCAGAAGCTCCCGCAGAGGATACTGCGGCAGCAGAGCCGGAGGAAGAGGAGTCTCTTTACACGGTATTAACCGACGAGGATGGTAATGTTTACGATCTCGGTGGTATGGAAATTATCGTTCGTGACTGGTGGTCCGGTGATCCGGCTGAACCGACAAACGATTATGAAGAGGCAAGAGAAGAATATCGTGACTGGATTCAGGAAACCTATAACTTCACTATTAAGGAACAGGCTATTTCAGACTGGACTTCTGCACCTGCAGACTTTACGGAATATGCAACAACCGGTGGAGATGAAAACTACATTTTCGTAGTACGTGATGATCCGGCAATTACCAATGCAATGACTCAGGGATTAATGTATGATTTAAGTACATTAGACTGCCTTGATTTCAATCAACCAAAATTCCAGAAGAACAAACTTCACGAGCAGTATACAAAGGGAAACAGCATCTATGCAATGTTTGCAGGAGATTCTGAACCGCGAACCGGAGTTTACTTCAATAAGCGTCTGTTAACAGAAGCAGGTATTGATCCGGAAAGTCTGTATGAGCTTCAGGCAAACCATGAATGGACCTGGGATAAGTTTACAGAGCTCATGGATATCGTACAGAGAGATATTGATAATGATGGTGTGATTGATGTGTATGGTGTAACCCAGAACTCCGGAAATATGATCAGTGCAGCTGTCTGGTCAAACGGTGGTGAATATGTTGGACAGAAGGACGGAAAATATGTTTACAGACTGGAAGATCCGGAAACGGTAGAAGGTCTTACCTGGGCAGTTGAAACCGTTCTTGCAAAGTATACCTTACCATATCCGGATGGAGCAGAGTGGGATTACTATAAGGAAGCATATAAGTCCGGTATGGCAGCATTCATGGTAGATGATGCTTATTGTGCAGGTGATTTCCTTTCTGAGATGGAAGATGATTTCGGATTTGTTGCATTCCCGATGGGACCTCAGTCCAGTGAATACACGAACTGCTGGAGCAATAATCCGCATGTAATTCCTGCCTGCTATGATGCAGATAAGGCATGGAAAATTGCATTTGCATGGAATCTTTATACCGATGATGTTCCGGGCTATGAGGACTATGAAGGCTGGAAAGCAGGTTATTACTCCAAGTTCCGTGACACAGAAGCTGTAGATCAGACTCTGGAAATTATGGTTAATAACGGTATGATCACATACGATGGCATTATTCCTGAGATGCAGCGTGGTTCAGACTTTATCTGGGGACTGAATGCCAATACAGTTGTATCTGAAGCAATTGATTCCGTAAGTGAATACTGGAAGGGATTGGTTGATGCAGCAAACGGCTGATGAATTTATCTAAATAGCAGTAACTATCCTGAATAGTTACTTTTACCGAGAGGTGGGGTGTTTCCGGGTGCCCCACCTTTTCTGAATAAGAAAACGAAACTGGGGGTATAAGAATGATCGTAAATTTTCATCTGCCGGGATTAAGGCAGAATTATCCGCTGAATATGCTAATATTAAACTTGTTAAAAACAAAACCGGACTGGTTCAGGGAGGGTGTCAGAATTGCTTCTTTTTTTGGAGAATTTCCTACATCCCTGTGGAATGGGGGACGTCCGTCAAACTATGATCAGTGTGATGCCTCTTTTATACAGAATGTTATTAAAAATATTAATGCCCAGGGAGTGTCGGTGAGGTATACTTATACTAACATGCTGCTTTCCGAACAGGATCTTCAGGATCCATACTGTAATTTCTGTATGAAAGCGGCAGATAACGGAATGAATGAGGTTATGATATTTTCTCCGATCCTTGAGAAATATATCAGGGAGAATTATCCGGGCTATAAACTTAACAGTTCCACCTGCAAGGAAATACGTGATATTGATAAGGTGAATGAAGAACTTAAAAAAGACTATTATCTTGTAGTTCTTGACTACAATTTTAACAATAAATTTGATGAGCTTCAAAAGATTAAAGATAAGGCAAGGTGCGAAATTCTGGTGAATGCCCTTTGCAGGCCGGAATGTCCACGAAGAGGAGACCATTATAAAAATATTGCAAAGAACCAGAGAATCATGTTAAAAAACCGGAAACATCCGAAAGATAAACAGATTCCGTTGGAACCATGGTATTGCGAATACGGAGAATATAACTGCATTCACACCATTCAGGAATACAGTACCTACATTTCACCGGAGGCAATTTGGGAGAAATACGTGCCAATGGGCTTTAACCAGTTTAAGATAGAGGGAAGGACGGCCAACCTTTTTTCGCTGGTGGAGACATACTGTCATTATCTGATCCGGCCGGAAAACCAGGGACAGGCAAGGATCCTGTTACTTAATAATCTGGTTGCTAATAAAGTTCTGACCATTAACCGGCCGAAACCATCACACTGGCCGTAGAAGCAGGGAGCATAAATATGAATAACAGAAAGATATACTGGCATCTTCCGGGATTCTGTTCTTTTCGTCTGTTAAACCAGCTGATAATTAACCTGATGAGAGACTATCCGGAAAAGTTCAGGGAAAACTATCAAATTGGATCCGTATACGGTACATTTCCGGGGGCGATCTGGAACGGCGGAAGAGCAGTTATTGGCATTGCAGGCAAAAAGGATATAGAGAACATCCTCTTTGGCTATAACAGTAAAGGGATTCCAGTGCGGTTTACCTGGACCAATTCTCTTCTTGAAGAGAAGCATTTGCAGGATACCTATTGTAATTTGATTATGAAAATGGCAGATAACGGATTGAATCAGGTACTTGTAAATACGCAGGTGCTGGAAGAATACATCCGGCGGGAATATCCCAAATATAAGCTGATTTCTTCCACAACGAAGCGGATTACCGATAAAGAGCTTTTACAAAAAGAACTTTTAAAGGATTATTATCTGGTAGTTCTTGATTATGACCTGAACCATGAGGAAGCAGTGCTGAAGGAACTGGAACCGTATGCCGGACGCATTGAAATACTGGTAAATGAAGTATGTGTTCCGGGATGTCCGAAGCGTGAAGAACATTATCGCCAGCAGTCACAGATGCAGTTGGAGTTTGATGTCAACACAGCATTTTCCTGTCCGAATCTATCGCAGACGAGAAGCTTTGAACAGTGTAAGAGCCGTCCGGCGTTTATTTCGAATGAAGAAATCGGAAGCTATATAGACCGTGGATTTGTCAATTTTAAAATTGCGGGGCGGGGAATGCCGGTGGATTATGTAAAAGAGTCCTATTTGTATTTTCTGGTAAAGGATGAAGAACGTGATTTTATACGTGGCAAAATAGACAGCCTTCTGCAGCAGGTTAAGAAGGCTGCACCGGCAAAGACGGTTCCGAATAAGGCAGCGACCAAAGGAATTATGCACTATTCGGATCCGAATAAAAAAGGAAATCCGATGAAAGGAGTTCCTGTCAGAAAAAAATAAAGGTGCAGAGTATCAAAGAGAATCAAAGGGAGGCGTGATTCATGGTGGCCAAGGGCACATCCGCAAAACAGCATTATGGTTTTATCAGTATGTCATTGCTGCTTCTTCTCTGCCTTGGAGGCTGTGGGAAGCAACAGGTGGCGCAGCAGCAGATTTCACTGGAGCCGGAGGAAGAACAGGCTTTGTTTGAAACAGTTACGGTAGATTACGGTGATGTGACTCTGAGCCAGAAAATTCAATGTACCTATCGGCAGGTCGAGGATCAGGAGGTTTGTTTTACCGTCAGTGGCAGGATCATAGACCGGATTTATGTCAGCGTTGGAGATATGGTACATAAAGGAGATCTTCTGGCAGAGCTTGAGACAGGGGATCTTGAGGAACAGATTGCGCAGACAGAATATCAGGTTCAGAGAAACAAACTGCTTCTTGACCAGAATGAGAGAAATCTTAAAAATGAAACAGACCAGCTGATGGTGCAGTATACCTATCATACGGAACAGACGAGTGAGGACTGGAGCCGGAAAGAAAAGAGCCTTAAAGAAATAGAAGAACAGCATCGGTATCTGAGAGAAGATTATTCAGATGCAATTGCACTGGGAGAAGCTCAGCTTGCCGTATGGCAGAAGCAGCAGGACGAAAGTCGTGTATATGCACAGATTGATGGTGTTATTTCATCAATTGAAAGAGACCTGGAGGGTTCTGTATGCGTAAAGGATGAGCCTGTAATGACCCTTATTGATACCTCAGAATGCCTGTTTGAAACCCAGAAAGAGGAATACGCCTCCTTTTTTAAGGAAAATGAACCGGTATCAATGACCGTGTCCATCGGAACAGGAAAAGGAGATTATGTGCTGCTTCCTTATGATATGGAGCATTGGGGAGAAACACAGACCTTCTCCATCGGGGAACAGCCGGAAGGAGCAGTACCGGAGGTTGGAGCCACCGGAACGATTTTCCTTATTATGGATCAGAGGGAAAATGTTCTGCGGATACCGTCTGCGGCAGTTCACAACGCGGATGGGAAGGATTACGTATATGTTACCGATGATACCGGAATGCGGAAGGTGACTTATGTGGAAGCAGGGCTTAAGGGAAATGATTATACAGAAATTCTGTCCGGTATTACAGAGGGAGAAAGGGTGATCTTAAAATGATGGGCAAAAGGAATAGCAACTGCAGAAGAATTCTTTCCGTTCTGTGTGCCGTTCTGCTTCTTGCAGGATGTGCTGCGGGAGCTGATAGGCAGGACGCTCCTGCTACAGAAGCATTGTCCGGGGATGTAACTTTGCTGGAACCGGAGGGTACTGCAAGCAACTATGAATATGTCTCCTATAAAAATCTGTATAAATCAGAAGTCTATTCAGCATCGGTAGATTTTCCGGTTACAGAATATGCTTATCCGGATAATCAGACATTTACGCATCTGGGAGTTCTTCCGGGCAACAGTGTCAGCGCGGGGGAAGCGTTGATCTACGGAAGCAGCAGAGAACTGGAGAAGCAGATTGAAAATAAACAGAAAAGTATTGAGAAGCAGGAGGAGGAACAGGCAGAATATGTAGAGATAGCCAATGAGAATCTGGAGCAGCCATTGGAAGATAAGGAATTTTATTACAGACTCTGTCAGGAGTATAAGGACCGCGAACCGGAATTTACACTCTATGGAACCAAATATCAGGATGTCAATATTGAAGTGCAGCTTCTGCAGGAGGAGTTAAAGCAGCATACGGAACTGTATGAGCTGGACCATAATTATGCGCTTGAAGAACTTCAGAGACTACAGGACAGGAAAGAACAGACAATCCTGAAAGCGACAGCATCCGGTACGGTGGTTGCAATTACCGGTTTCGTGTATGGTGATCAGATCGCATCCAGAACCCCGGTTATTGCAGTCGGAAATTTGGATCAAAAGAAAATACACTGTGATTTTATCAGTAAGGCAGAAATCACAAAGGCTGCTGATGTTTATGCTTTTTTTGATGGAAAGCGCTACGAGATTGAGTATGAACCCATGAAAACCGAGGAATATAACAAGCGTGTGAGGAATGAATCCAGTCTTTACTCCACATTCCGCCTGACAGAAGATTCCGAAGAATTAAAGACGGGCGACTATGGAGTTGTTGTTATGGTCAGTGATAAGAGGGAACATGTCCTTGCGGTATCCAAGGATGCAATACATAAAGACGGAGATGGTAATTTTGTGTATTGTCTGGCAGATGGAAACAGTGTATATACTCCGGTAGTAACCGGTATGACAGATGGGGTATATACCGAAATTGTGTCAGGCCTTAAAGAAGGGGACAGAGTGTTGTCGGGGAATACGATGACTGCTGACAAACAGACCATGAAACTGGAAAAGGGGAGTATTGGGAACAGCTTTGAAGCGGCGGCTTATCTGTATTATCCTTCTTATGAAATTGTGTCGAATCCGATAGAATATGGAACCTGTTATTATGTAGAGAGTCTGGTACATAATAACCAGCTGGTTAAAAGGGGAGAGGTTCTTGCCAATGTTTATGTGGTGCCGGATGAGGTTTCCCTGCAGACAAAGGTGACGAGAACGGAACGGATTGATCAGCGTATTTCGGATCTTCAGGAAAAGAATGCAAAAGAGAAGGATAAGAAGAAAAGGAAACAGTTTGACAGGGAAATAAATAAGCTTCAAAAAGAACGGGAAGAACTACAGGAAGAAATCGATCAGATGAAAGCGGATTATTCCCTTAAGGAGCTTTGCTCCCCGACAGACGGCATTGTAGTAGGAATGCCGGATTACCAGGAGGAAAGAGAACTTTATCAGGATCAGACACTATTTATGATCGCAAAGGCAGAACAATGTTATCTGACGGTAAAGGATGAGGGGAATCTGCTGAAGTATGGAATGGAACTGACGATTACTTATGAAGATAAAGAGGGAAAGAAGAAGACAGCAACAGGGAAAGTGGTTACAACAAATGGTAATTTCCTGAGCAGTGAAATGAGGACGGAAGAAGTTCTGATTCGGCTTCCGGAGGAAATGATCGGAGATATGGCTTTAAGTACAGAGGAAAGTGGCGGTTTATGGAGCAGGAGCCGCATGGATGTATCCTGTATTACCAGACAGGTGGAAAATATTCTGTTGGTTCCTAAAAAGGCGGTTACCATGCAGAACGGGCACACCTACGTAAAAGTAAAGCTGGATAATGGAGATGCAACCTATATGAGCTTTGTACCATGTGGCTCGGATCAGGTGAACTATGGAGTGGCAGAAGGCTTGACGGAAGGAATGGAAATATGCTTCGAATAATGTTACAGAAAATATGGCATAAAAAATGGATGAATCTGTGCCTCCTGCTGGGATGTGTACTTTTGATTGCAACGGTGATCTGCTTCCCCCTTTATAAGGATGCAGCATACAACCGGATGCTTCAGGATGAATTTGAGAATGAACTGTTTGAAACTTCCAGATGGCCTGCCGTATTGCGCTTTTCTGTCACAAGCCAGTCCAGAGACAAGGGAGAAGCGATACAGAAACTTGAGAATCTGATGGGAACCCTCTATGATTCGCTCGGTGTAAAGGAAAAGCAGACGATTTCCCACTATTATCTTTTACAGACGGATGCAGTATCCCTGATGAATCGGGATGATGTGTCAGGGATATCGACACGGCTTGGGTTTATGACCGATCTGGAAGAGCATATCAGAATTGTCAGTGGAGAATGCTATTCCGGGGATGGACTTACGCCGGATGGCGCAATCGAAGTAGTGGTGAGTCAGGCCTGTATGGTGAGCCAGAAACTGCTGGTAGGAGAAACACTTGCTTTTGACCGCGTTTATGATGCGGATGGTGAACCGATACGCATCTATATTAAAGGGGTTTATGTTGAGGATGACAATGAGGATTATTACTGGCAGGAGCACATTGGTGAGAAAAGCGGCTACTGTCTGATGAGTGAGAAGCTGTTCCGTGAGCTGTTTATGGGAGATTATATTGAGAAATACACCCTTAACGGTAAGATTTATGCTCTGTTTGATTATCAGGGGATTCAATATACGGATGTGCCCAATATTGTGGAGTACACCAGCTATCTTACGGAGAAAAGCATGTATCGGGTGGCCACGGAACGGCCGGGATATCAGAATATTCTGGAGGAATATAGAAACCAAAATCCGTGCTACACTTACCATACTCCAGATCCCGGTTCTGATTATGCTGGCAGCTTTTCTGTTTATGATTTCCGGACAAATGTATCAGATGGAAAAAAACGAAATTTCTGTTATTAAAAGTCGTGGAAGCTCCGGCGGACAGATTTTCAGATTATATCTTTATCAAAGCATTTTCCTTACACTGCTTGGAGGAATACTTGGGGTTCCCCTAGGTATGATTTTCAGCCGGGCACTTGGATCGGCCAGAAGCTTTCTTGAGTTTACCGGAGTTTCGCGGCTTACGGTGCACTTTGGAAAGGAGGCGCTGGTGTATACGCTGGCTGCCATGGCGGCAGTTTTGTGCATCATGACGATTCCGGCAATACGCCATAGCAAGGTGTCCATTGTTCATTTGAAACAGCAGAATTCGGTAAAGAAAAAATATCTTTGGGAGAGGCTGTATCTTGACGTGATTCTGACCGCAGTTTCCCTTTATGGATTTTATTCATTCCATAAAAGTGAAGCACAGATTGAGGAAAGCGTACTGATGGGAGAATCACTGGATCCGCTTTTGTATATTAGTTCTTCACTGTTTATATTGGGACTGGGTTTGTTGTTTTTACGCATTCAGCCGTATCTGGTGCAACTGATTTATCTGCTTGGGAAGAATCATTGGAAGAGTGCAAGCTACGCTTCCTTTATGGAAAACCGTAAGAATGGACGTAAACAGCAGTTTATTATGCTGTTCCTGATTCTGACGATTTCACTTGGAATGTATCATGCCACCATAGCAAGGACGATTTTGCAGAATGCGATTGAGAATGCCGAATATCTGGATGGAGCGGATATCATTATTAAGGAGGTATGGAGCGATAACAGTTCACTTGCTTCTGAAAATCCGGATGTGGAATTTATGTATTATGAGCCGGATTTTGGGAAGTATGCTTCGCTTGACTGTGCACGGAGCTATACCAGGGTTATCTGTGATGACCAGGCATATATGACATCCGGTTCCCGTAAAAAAGATATTATTACATTGATGGGGATTCACACCAGGGAATTTGGTGAGAATACGGCTCTTGACAAACAGCTTTTGGGAAAAGAATATTATGAATTATTGAATAAACTGGCAATAGAGGAAGATGGAATACTGGTTTCTGCCAATTTTCGGGATAAGTTAGGATATAAGGAGGGAGATTCCCTGTCTTTTTATGATAACAGGAAAAATCCGGGAACAGGAAAAATAGTAGGTTTCTTCGACTTTTTTCCCGGGTACGCACCGGTCAAAATGGGGCTGAATCCAGATGGAACAGCATATTCGGAGGATCACTATATGGTAGTTGCCCATTATGCGTCTTTGTGCCAGAAGTGGGGAGTGACTCCGTATGAGGTGTGGATTACCCTGAGGGGGGACAGTGACAGTTCGGAAATAACCGGATGGCTGCAGGAGTATGATGTAAAGCTTTCTAAATATATAAATAGAGACAAGGATATAGAGTCTGCTATCTGTGATCCCCTGCTGCAGGGAACGAACGGGGTGCTTACCATGGGATTTATTGTAACCATTCTGTTGTGCGCGGTCGGTTATCTGATTTACTGGATTATGTCGGTGCGGTCACGGGAAATGATTTTCGGAGTCCTGCGTGCCTGTGGTATGCATAAGGGTGAGCTGATTCATATGCTGCTGAACGAACAGATCTTTTCGGGCGTGTTTTCCATTCTGGCGGGAGTTGGAATCGGAAAGCTCACTTCGAAAATGTATGTCCCTATGGTACAGATTGCTTATGCGGCATCCAATCAGGTGCTTCCGATGAAGCTGATTACGGATCCTGCGGATATGCTGCGGCTCTACGGTGTAATTCTGTTTGTGGTTGTTTTGTGCCTTGCTGTACTTATGGCTTTGTTATTTAAGCTGAATATAACCAATACATTAAAACTGGGTGAGGAATAATTGTTATACCGTCCAGGACGGTCAGGAAAGGTTTGAAATGAGTGTAATGATTGAGATGGAGCATATTAACCGGATTTTTCCTGTTCCGGGAGGAACGTTTCAGGCATTGAAGGATATTGATGCGCAGATTGATGCGGGAACCTTTACCATTCTGAAAGGCAGATCCGGTTCCGGAAAGACCACGCTGCTAAATATTATCGGGGCATTAGACCTTCCAACGAGCGGCAGAATCTGTATGGAGGGAAAGGATCTTACCACAATGTCGGAATATGAGAGAGAAGAGCTGCGGCGTAAGCAGATGGGCTATGTATTTCAGGCGGTTTCCCTGATTCCTGCCATGAATGCCTTTCAGAATGTGGAGTTTTCCATGCGGCTTAGTGGCGTGAAATCTCCGGGGGAACGACAGGAACGAGTAGAGGAATGTCTGAAAATGGTCGGGCTTGGAAACCGTATGACGCATATGCCTGCAGAAATGTCCGGTGGGGAACAGCAGCGTGTGGCTATTGCGCGGGCTTTTGCACACCGCCCCAGGCTGATCCTTGCGGATGAACCGACTGCAGAGCTTGACAGTGCCATGGCTGCAGAGATTACCCGTATTTTTCGGGAAATGACGCGTAAGGAAGGCATTACCGTGGTGATGACGACACACGATGTCGGACTGATGGGGGCCGGAGACCAGATTATCGAGCTTGAGAACGGTGGGCGTATTTATAGTTAGAGAATATGGCACAGATTATGAGGAGCAAAAAGGCGGAGAAAACAGAATGGCTGAAGCTATGGTGCAGGCAGAGAGCCTGGTGAAAATTTATAAAACAAAGGAAACAGAGGTCATGGCATTGCAGGGACTGGATCTGACCATTGAATGCGGTGAGCTGACTGCCATAATCGGAAACAGCGGAAGTGGCAAGTCAACGTTTCTTAACATGATTGGAGGACTGGACCGTCCGACTGTCGGTTCCCTGCAGGTGTGTGGAAGGAATCTGTTTACCATGACCGAGAAGGAGCTTGTGCTGTATAAGCGCAATACTGTAGGATTTGTATGGCAGAATAACGCACGGAATCTCCTGCCTTATCTGTCTTCGATTGAAAATGTGATGCTGCCGATGTATCTGTCCTCGACCCGGAATAAAAGGGAGAAGGCCATGGAGCTTTTAGAGCGGGTAGGTATGGCACATAAGAAGAACAGCCGTCTGCAGATGCTTTCCGGTGGGGAACAGCAGCGGATTGCCATTGCGATTGCCCTTGCCAATTCCCCGCAGCTATTGCTTGCCGATGAACCGACAGGAAGTGTGGACGCAAAGACAGCGGATTATATTTTTGATGTGTTTACGGAGCTGAACAAAGAAGGACAGACGATTCTTATTGTCACGCATGATGTGGCGCTTTCCAGGAAGGTAAGGCGTGTCGTGGCGATCCGGGATGGCAAGATCAGCAGTGAACGTGTCCTGAAAGAAAAATATGCAGACCGTTTGAAGGAAAGCAATATCGACTGGCATACCGAGGAAACACAGGAGGAATTTGCAATTGTGGATAAGGCAGGCCGCGTACAGATTCCGGCAGAGCTCCTCAAAGAGATCGGACTTAAGGATAATAAGGTGAGTGTGGCGGTAAAAGATGGAAAAGTGGTTTTGAGCCGGCCACAGAATGTGGAAGATGACACAAAGGCAGGAACTGAATAAACCGTACGGGAGATGATAAAAGAACCCGGTTCACCGTTTCGTGAACCGGGTTCTGTGCGGAGTTGGAGGGATTCGAACCCTCGTGCCCCGGAGGGCAAACGCATTTCGAGTGCGCCCCGTTATGACCGCTTCGATACAACTCCATATTTATCCATAACAAACCCTATTATAATGTTTCTTGTGCGGCAAGTCAAGGTTGTAGTATGTCATAAAAATGGTGTATACTGTAAATAAAACAGAAGAAAACACAGGAGGGGTCTGCAATGATGAGAATTGGTTTGTTGACAAGCGGTGGTGACTGTCAGGCATTGAATGCCGCAATGAGAGGTGTGGTAAAGTGCCTTACCAATGGTGAGGAGGATGTCGAGATTTATGGTTTCCTGGAAGGGTACCGCGGATTGATTTACGGAAATTTCCGAATGCTTTCCGGCTCTGACTTTTCCGGAATCCTGACCAAGGGCGGAACGATCCTTGGAAGCTCCAGAACACCGTTTAAAACCATTACAGACCCCGATGAAAATGGATTAAATAAAGTAGAAGCCATGAAGCAGAACTATTATAAGCTTCGCCTTGACTGTCTCGTGATCCTTGGCGGTAACGGTACGCATAAGACAGCCAATCTGCTTCGTCAGGAAGGATTGAATATCGTTACTCTTCCAAAGACGATTGACAATGACCTTTGGGGAACCGATATGACCTTTGGGTTCCAGAGTGCCGTCAACATTGCAACTGAATGTATCGACTGTATTCATACCACAGCCGCTTCCCATGGACGTGTATTTATTGTGGAGGTGATGGGACACAAGGTTGGATGGCTGACATTGAATGCCGGTATGGCAGGCGGAGCAGACATCATTCTGATCCCGGAGATTCCTTACGATATTGACAAGGTAGTTGCAGCCATCAATGACCGTCATAAAAAGGGCAGCAAATTTACCATTCTTGCCGTAGCCGAGGGTGCTATTTCAAAGGAAGATGCAAAGCTCAGCAAGAAAGAATACAAAGAGAAAATGAAGAACTACAAGTTCCCGTCAGTTTCCTATGAACTGGCAGCACAGATTCAGGAAAGAACCGGACAGGAAGTACGTGTGACTGTTCCGGGACATACACAGAGAGGTGGAAGTCCCTGTCCGTATGACCGTGTCTTTGCAAGCCGCCTGGGTGCTGAGGCAGGGGAACTCATCTTAAAGGGTGAGTATGGATTTATGGTTGGCTACAAGAACCGTGAGGTTGTCAAAGTTCCACTTGAGGATGTAGCCGGTAAGCTGAAGATGGTATCTCCGGATGCTTCGATTATCCGTGAAGCAAAGCATCTTGGCATCAGCTTTGGTGATTAAGCAGGTTAAGGAAGGAAAGACAGACCGATGTCTTATACAGCGTTATATCGAAAGTTTCGTCCGACGGTATTTGAGGATGTGAAGGGACAGGAACATATTGTCACAACATTAAAGAACCAGATCAGAAGCGGGCGGACTTCTCATGCCTATCTGTTCTGCGGAACCCGTGGAACCGGTAAGACCACAATTGCCAAGATCTTTGCGAAAGCGGTCAATTGTGAGCATCCGGTCGATGGCAGTCCGTGTGGGGAATGTGCGATCTGCAGATCCATTGCAGCAGGAACCAGCATGAATGTAATCGAGATTGATGCGGCATCCAACAATGGCGTGGACAGTATCCGGCAGATTGTCGAAGAGGTGAATTATTCTCCGGCAGAAGGGAAATACAAGGTTTATATTATTGACGAGGTTCATATGCTTTCCATCGGAGCGTTCAATGCGCTTCTGAAAACATTGGAGGAACCTCCGGCCTATGTCATCTTTATTTTGGCAACCACAGAAGTGCATAAGATTCCGATTACGATTCTGTCACGCTGCCAGCGTTACGATTTCCGACGGATTTCCATTGATACGATTGCAGACCGTCTGAAAGAACTGACACAGAAGGAGCAGGTGCAGATCGAGGAAAAGGCAGTCCGTTATATTGCCAAGGTGGCAGACGGCTCCATGCGTGATGCCTTAAGTCTGCTCGATCAGTGTATAGCTTTTTATTTTGAACAGGAATTAACTTATGATAAAGTACTGGATGTTCTGGGCGCGGTAGATACCGGGGTGTTCAGCCGTATGCTGCGTGAGATCCTGAAAGGTGATGCGGCAGCAGCCTTGGGCGTCTTACAGGACATCGTTCTGCAGGGAAGGGAGCTTTCCCAGTTTGTTACGGATTTTGCATGGTATCTGCGTAACCTTCTGCTGATTAAATCTGCGGACGGCGTAGAGGATATCATTGATGTGTCGTCAGATAATCTGGTGCGGCTTAAGGAAGAAGCAGAGCTTGCGGAGAATGATACGATTATGAGGTACATCCGCATCCTGTCCGAGCTTTCCGGACAGATCCGTTATGCAGCCCAGAAGCGGATTCTCATTGAAATGGCGATCATTAAATTGTGCCGGCCTGCCATGGAAACGGACACTGCCTCTTTGGCCGACCGCATTCGACAGGTAGAAGAAAAGCTTGAAAAGGGCATCCCGATAATGGCAGTAAATCCGGGGGCGGGCAATGGTTCCGTTCCGGGGAATGGAACAGCTCCTTTGCAGGGGGGAGAGAAACCGGTGGGAAAAGCCGAGCTTCCCAAAGCAATTCCGGAGGACATTCAGAATGTGGTAAGCCGCTGGTCCAGGATTGTGGATGAAACCGCAAATCCAATGAAATCTTATTTAAAAAATGCCTATCCGAGTCTTTCAGGTGACGGAAAGCTGCTGGTTGTGGTACAGGATGGTTTGCCATCCGACTACTTCAAACGGCAGGAAAACCGGGATCAGCTTAAGGCAGTCATCGGCAGTGTGACCGGTAAGGATATGGAGATCATCATACAGAGTGCCGAGAATGGCAGAAATCCGGAAGATCTTTATCCGGATCTGACGCGGCTTGTGGATCAGACAATCGATATGGAAATTGAAGAACTGGATGAAATTCCCGGAAATTTTGAATAGATGTTACCGGAATGGGGTACGAGTGAACAGTAACAACAGAGGATGACCTGTCGGTGCAGCACAGAAGTTATGGTTGAAATTTGTGTACAGATAATAGTACAATGTAACAGTATGTTATAGCAGTATATTTTAAGAAAGGTTTGGTACATTAAATGGCAAAACGTGGAGGATTTCCGGGCGGCATGGGTATGCCCGGTAATATGAATAATCTGATGAAGCAGGCACAGAGAATGCAGCGTCAGATGGAAGAAAGTCAGAAAGAATTAGAAACAAAGGAATTTACAGCGAAAGCAGGCGGCGGAGCTGTGGAGGTTACCGTAACCGGCAAGAAGGAAGTTACGAAGGTGAAGCTTTCCCAGGAAGTTGTAGATCCGGATGATGTGGAAATGTTAGAGGATCTTGTAATGGCAGCAACGAATGAAGCACTTCGTATGGCAGAGGATGCCAATGCAGAGGTGATGAACAAAATGACCGGTGGTCTGGGAGGAGGACTTCCCTTCTAATGGACTTGTATAGCGGGCATATGAACAAGTTAATAGAGGAGCTTGCAGGGCTCCCGGGAATTGGAAGCAAGTCTGCCCAGCGACTTGCTTTTCATTTGATGAACATGCCGGCAGATAAGGTCAGACACCTGACGGACACGGTGTGGGAAGCAAGGCAGAATGTATGCTATTGTAAGGAATGCTTTACCATGACCGACCGGGAAATCTGCCCGGTCTGTGCCAATCCCAACCGGGATCACGGAACCATCATGGTTGTGGAGACAACCCGTGATCTGGCAGCCTATGAGAAGACCGGAAAATACGAAGGGGTTTATCATGTATTGCATGGTGCCATCTCGCCCATGCTGGGAATCGGACCGAATGAGATTAAGCTGAAGGAACTGATTGCCCGTCTGGAAGGTCCGGTTAAGGAGGTTATTATTGCAACCAATTCCAGCCTGGAAGGGGAAACAACCGCAATGTACATCAGCAAGCTGGTGAAGCCTACCGGAATTAAAGTAACCAGAATTGCAAGTGGAGTTCCTGTAGGTGGAGATCTTGAATACATTGATGAGATCACTTTGCTGCGTGCATTGGATGGACGTGTTGAATTGTAGCTGTAAACAGTGGCTTTTCAGCGGGTCTGGAAATGTGACAGCAATTATGATAAAAGGTAACTGTGAAAACAGGAATCAGTTAAAACAAACAGGGAGGTAGTAGTATTATGGGAGTATCCAAAGAATTATTTGGAAAAACAAAGGAAGGACAGGAAATTTATAAGTATTGGCTGTCGAACAGTAAGGGCATGAAAGCGGGCATTATTAATTATGGTGCAATTCTTGTGAATTTATTTGTTCCGGACAAAGAAGGAAATACAGAAGATATTGTATTGGGATATGATCATCTTGAGGATTATTTTACGAACGGCAGCTTTTTTGGAGCAACCGTAGGACCGAATGCAAACCGTATCGGGAATGCATCCTTTACCTTAAACGGTGTGAAATATCAGCTGGCTGTGAATGATGGAGCGAATAATTTACATAGTGATTACGAAAAAGGATATCACAAGAGAGTATATGATGTGACCGAAGGAACAGACTGCGTAACCTTTGCAATAACTGATGCAGACGGCTCCATGGGCTTCCCCGGAAACAAAACCGTTCAGGTGACTTATACCCTGACCGAAGAAAATGAACTTAAGCTGCATTATGAAGCGGAAAGTGATAAGGATACCATTATCAACATGACCAATCACAGCTACTTTAATCTGGCAGGCCATAAGGCAGGCAATATGGAAGACACGCTTCTGGAGATCAGGGCATCCCGTTATACGCCGATCGTAGCAGGAGCGATTCCGACAGGAGAGCTTGCACCGGTAGCAGGAACCGTATTTGACTTTACAACAGCCAGGAAGATCGGACAGGATATTGCAAAAGACGAAGAGCAGCTTACCATGGTTCACGGGTATGACCATAACTGGGTACTGGATCATTATGATGGAAAAATACGTGAAATTGCTACAGCGGTGGAAAGCACCGGTAAGCGTACGATGAAGGTATACACTGATCTTCCGGGAGTACAGTTCTATGCAGGAAACTGTATCAGCCCGTGCAGGGGTAAGGACGGGGCAGAATATGGACCGAGATGCGGCTTCTGTCTGGAAACACAGTATTATCCGGATACAGCCAACAAGCCGGAATTCCCGCAGGCTGTATTCGGACCTTCCAGAAAATATGAAACAACAACCATTTATCAGTTTTGTTAGGTGACAGGTTCGATGGCAAACATCCGTGACTATTTAAAAGAAAGAGAAAAAAGACAGGGAAATCCCCAACCAATCAACTACAAGGAAAAAATCCGTGGGCATAAGCTTACGGTTTTTTACCGTGTGGTACTGGCTGTTGTTGTAGTGGCAGCGGTTATTGCATTTCTGGTTATAGCCTGGAGAGACAAGGTATTTACCTCCTCCGATACCATTGCTACCGTTCCTGTTACAATTGTACAGGGAACAAAAACAGAAGATCTTGATGGCAATATTCTTTTTTATAGTAAGGATGGTGCCAGCTGTATGGATAATAAAGGCAAGGCAATCTGGAACCAGTCTTATGAAATGCAGTCTCCTATTTTATCCATCTCAGGTGCAGTCTGTGCACTGGGAGATTATAATGGAAGAGAAATATATGTCTGCGATAAGAATGGGATCCGTGGAACCGTCAATACGAACCTTCCGATCCGGAGCTTAAGTGTTGCGGAAAACGGAGTTGTGGCAGCTGTCCTTGATGATTCCAGTGCCACACGTATTAATGTATATAATGGAAACTCCAATACAGACGAAGCAATTGTACATGCCAAGGTTTCCATGGATAAAAGTGGATATCCGATTTCAGTATGTATGAGTCCGAATGGCAGAATTATGATGGTTTCCTATTTCTTTATGGATAGCGGAAGCATGAAATCCTCCATTGCATTCTATAATTTCGGTGAGGTGGGTGAAAACCAGACCGATAATTACGTCAGTGGTTATGATTATCTGAATACGGTTGTGCCCTATGTGCAGTTTATGAACAACAGTGCAGCCTTTGCCGTTTCTGATGACCGGATTATTTTCTTTTCCGGATCGGAAAAACCGACCGTTGTAGCAACGAGTCTTTTTGATGATGAGGTTATCGGGGTCTATCATAACAGTGATTATGCAGGCGTTGTCTTCCGTGATGCAACAGGAGAAGCCTCTTACCGGCTCGATGTATACAGTGCATCCGGAAATAAGATTCATACACAGCTTCTGGATATGGAATATTCGGATATTATATTTCATAAAGAACAGGTCATTATCTATAACAGTGAATCCTGTCAGATTACCAATATCCGTGGTGTGGATAAATTCGTAGGAAGCTTTGAAAAACCGGTTTCGCTGCTTCTTCCAACAGCCTCTGCCTACCGTTACGGATTAGTGACCAGCGATTCCATTGACGTGATGGAGTTAAATTAATATGGATATTTATTTTTATCTTGCGGTTGCAGGAATTATAATCATAATTTCATGGCGTATGGTCTCGGGCTTCCGGAAAGGAATGGTACAGGAAATTCTCTCCCTTATTGCCATGGTCGTTGCCGGATTCTGTGCCTATCTGCTTCTCGGAGCGGTTGGCAGTTACTTAAACAGGGAGATCGGACGGCTGATTCAGATTATCATATTACTTCTCATTGTATGTATAGTCTATAAGCTGGCGAATCTGATCTTTACATCCATCAGTCTGGTATCGAGGCTTCCGCTAATCCGGAGCGCAGATAAACTGTTTGGGGCAGTATTTGGAATTCTGGAAGGAATCATTATTACTGGTTATATCCTATATTGGTTGAAAAACTGGGGGTTATCCGTTTTGGGATAGCCCTTTCACTTTGTAAAAAGGAAGTAAAGAATTTTTCGTAAATTGCAACAATAAAATCAAGATTTTCTGATCTTTGTGAATTTTAGACAAGAAAAACGGCTTCTTCATCTCCTGATCGAGAGTGAAAAGCCGTTTTTGATTGGTGATTTTTAACAATGGATATTTTTGAGCGCACTTAATAAAGGTCTTTTTTCGTGTACCATTCCGACACCCCCAACCCCCTTGCCCGACTCCCAAGGGGGCTATGATGCTATGCAATCATTAAATCTTTTTCTTTCCGGTACTGGTTACTGGAGATACCGCCTAAGATCTTTCGGGGATAGTTGTTGATCCAGTTTTCAACCATGGCGATCTCATATTTACTTACTTCATCAAAATTTATCCCTTTTGGAAAGAACCGTCTTATCATCCGGTTTATATTTTCATTCGTACCTCTTTCATAACTGCTATAAGGGTGGCAGTAATAAACTTTCGTACGTGTACCTTTTCCGTAACGGCTCTTTTCAATTCCTTTCTGATCGAGGAACTCAACACCGTTATCACAGGTAATCGTTTTAAACTTCTCACGGAATTTTCTAGTTCCGTATTTCCGTTCCAACATATTTAAAGCATGGACGGTGGAGCAGGACTTCTTATTCTTCATTTTTATAACGATCTCTTCCCTTGTCATGCGTTCAGACAGTACCAGTAAACAGGCAAGGCCTTTCCCCTGTCCACTAACTACCGTGTCCATTTCCCAGTGTCCGTACTCTTCACGGTCTAATATTTCTTTCGGTCTTTCATCTATGGAAGTACCTTTTCGATTATTCAAAGATACCTTAGAACGTTTTCCATGCTTCTTATTTTCTGCACGTTTCCATGTCAGGTCCTTATTACTGATATTCAAAAACAATCCCATATCCAAGTAGTTGTATATCGTTTTCCAACACAGTTTCGTCTTATATGGGTTTTCGGTATTGCGTAATTCCATAACAATGGCTTCCGGTGAATACTTTTTATCCTTAATCATTTCTTCGATGTAAGCAACTAGCGCATGATCTGAACCGATCTTAAGGTTACGACCACGATTAGAAACCGACTGGTTATAAATCATCTGTGCATAGTCTGCCAGGTACGCATAGTATTCCCGTAAATGGCTGTCGATCTGCTTCACGGTTCCCTTGCGGATTTCCTTATACAGGGTATTGTATTTAATTCCAAGTACTTCGGATATCTGGGTAATGGTGTATTTCTGCTTCAGCAGTATTTCAATTTCATAGCGTTGTCTTTCGGTGATGTAGTTTCCCATGCGAAAATTCCCCCTTTTTTCGCACGGTATCATAAAAAGAAACAGTTTATAAAGGGTATATAAACGCTTCGCGCCCTTTACAAACTGTTCTTTTTATGCTCCTGATTGATAGATTTTCTTTTTATTCAGGTTGAGCCTAGTTTCCTTGTGGCTACACGGAAGGATATCTAAGACGTCCGTTTTTCGTTCTGATTTTCCTATCTTCTTTTCTGTATTGATTTTTATATATTGCCTGTCTGTTTGCTTGATCGGGTATACCAGAACAGACTAAGAAATCAAGAACCGTAAAAATTTTATAAAATACATAAAATTTTATACTAACTTCGTTTTCTTGATTTCTTAGTCTGTCCTGATAGTAAAACACCCGAGCAAAGCAGACACAGGCAACATACCAAAATCAAAACATACAGAAAAGGAGATGATAAGAAAAATCAGAACAAAAAACTACATACGGAGCGAAAGCACCACAAACAAAACCCAAAATCGTTTTTAAGGCTTTGAAGCCGGAAAGGAAACCATATGACACTAAGAGATTTATTAATAAACTGTTCTGAACTTATTAATGATAAAACCCTTATCTATATTCGAGATAATTTTTCTCTTGTAGCAAAAGATATTGGAAACTGGTATCAGGACAATATTTTAAAATATCACGATATAAAAATATCCGCATTTACCTGGACGGACAACAACGAACTTTATATTGATCTTAAGAAAGGGGAATAGAATCATGACAATCAAAGGAGTACGGACAATAGCCGAATACAAAGATATGCAGAAAACCCGTATTCAGAAATGGGTTGATGATCGTTTTATCACTGGATCTGTTACATGGAAAATGGACGGAGCATTGCATATTAAAATCACTGATAAAACAGGTGATTCCATCATCATATCACTTGATGAAATCGAATAAGTAATCCATAAACAGAATATTGGCAATAAGAAAGAGGGGATAGCCCCTCTTTTTTACTGTCTGCCTTTACAGGTTCCGATATATCCATATTGCTTTTTTGTGTCGATCATCTTCATAACATACAGGTTATACATGGTATACATCATTTTAATGTACCAGTATTCGATCTGGGATAGATCGGTTGCTTCGTCCATCCGGTTTATAAAAAACTTCAACATTTCCAACTGCATCTGGTAGTCTGTCTCCGTATAAGTGACTTCATTCTCATTCTTCAAACTGGGATAGCGTCTTCCCTTTGCTACGATATACCCATTTCCTGCCAATACTTTTATATTTCTTTCGTTCACTCTTTTCATGTTCCTTTTCTCCTTTCAATCGAATGGCAATTCTTTTTCGTCTATCACGGGTCTGAATCCGTGCAGGTAGTCGTTGACGTTCTCATAGTCTACGATTCCCTTATCTGTAAATACCTTTACTTTGTGTATTCTCCGTAGGAATGCGTTCCATGTCTCTTCGTATTCTCTTTGGGTCTCCCTGTACTGTTCTTTGAGGTCTACGTTGCTTAGCAGGTATACTTTGGTGTAACACGCCATCTTGTTGTTATATCTGCATGGCAATCGTAGAGGGTAGCCGTCCAGGTAGTTCAACATGTCCTGTATCTTGTAGGTGCTTCGGAACTCTTCGAATATGATCACATCCTGTCCTGCATATCCATCGAATGGGTGCTTCTGATCTGTGATCCGGTACGCTTCGTAGTTGTACATTTCCATCACAGATCTTGTCTTTCCTGCACCGGACTTTCCGTACCAGTATTCTACCTGAAGCTGCCGGAACTCATGCTTATATTTTTCTTCGTTTACGATCTGCCGACATCGTTCGATCTTGTCCAGCTGCATCATGTAAGATGGGTTCATTGCCAGTATTTCATAATCACTACATCCTTCCTTGATCATGTCATACAGGTCAGTTAAGTCGTTTCGTGCTCCCTGACGTTCTACCGGACACTCTCCAAATTCTTCAAAGGTTTCTATGTGGTTCGTTTCTGCTTTTTCAGTTTCTGCATATTTCCCTTCCTTGCGGATATAGTCCCTGTTTTCCTGTGCCGTACCTCTGCAATAGTCGATGTGTGCCACCGGAAACTTGTTTTTTATCATGGAAAACCGCATTGCATTCTTCCGGTAGATAAACAGGTGGGTGTGGTAGGTATCACCTTTTCCGGTCTCATCACACATACACCAGTACGCAATATCTTTAATTGTGCTTAAAGCAACTTTGATTGTCTCATGTGTGCATCCGTGTTTTTCGGGGTTATTAATGGTTAACAACCATTTCCGGGATTGCGTTTTATCTGTCATATGTTCCTTAAATGTTACAGAAGTTCCACAATGTTACAAATGTTACAGAAGTTACTTTTTAAGTAAAACCCAGTATTTATAAGGGTTTTAACCGTAAATGTTACATGTTACAGAAGTTCCCTAAAGGTAATACTAGCCTTTAGGGAACTTCCGGCACGCCCTTGACAGCATGAACCCTGACGCACGCCCCTTACGTCCGTCGGGCAGTGTCCGCGCTACGCTTGCCGGACAATGCCCTAGGACAGGCTGACGCGCGTCAACCTACTGTAAAGGGTACGCTTCGCCGTGCGCTACGCTAGATCAGTTTCTTACGGCTTTTCCGGTAGGTTTTACTGGGTGAAGTTACCGCCTCCATATTTGTCCCATTGTTACATTGCAGTTTTAAAATGTCCTCTTCTGATAACATATCCCCCTTTTCACAAGATTTCTTTAAATTGCCAACACAGGCTAAAGTATCATATGCCTGATAGTCTGCATCACGGATAAACCATCCATATCTTGCTTTCGGTGTCAGCAGTAACGGATTTACCGCGTTTTCCATTTCATAAGCATCAAACTCATACTGGATCATAAACCGCCATACTTTTTTACATTCGATCACGGATAAGGTGACCTGACGCAGTAAGGCATCCACATGGTTAAACCGCTGGGCATCGTATACCATTAAAATATGATGATGCCGACAAGTAAGCAGGGTATTTAAGAAAAGCGGATCAATATTCTTTTTAAATTCACGGCTGTTCAGCTGAACGGAAAATTCATCACCGAGAACAACGGTAACGGTGAGGGTATCGTTCTGTAAGTCCATTTCATGGAATTTATCCGCAACCCTTACGATCTGTTCCAGTGAAACAAATTTTTCATAGGGGATCACAAGATCTACGTTCGAGATTACATGGATCTTCTGGGTAACGAATTTCTTCCGGTCTCTGTCCCATACTTTCAAACCGTCATAACGGTAGAAGAGGGTAGTAACATAATGCACAACCGATAAGGTTTTACCGCCACCGAAAAGGGCAGTATAGGCAATGATCTGACCTGTAGGACAGTTCCGTCCTGTATGATGTATGATTCTTTCCCGTAAGTCCTTGATGCCATAGTAAACCGTTGCGATTGGATTTTTAATCACAAGCCGGAACGGTATAAACATGTAGTAACAGAACAGGAAAGCTACAATAATCGCTATGTATGCAAACTTCATTATTTCATCGCCGCCCCTTTCATTGCTTCACGCACAATTGCGGAGATACATTCCAAGACCGCAAGAAAGATAAACAGGCAGAGCAGACTTCCGGCGGTCAGTTCGTTTGCATCACCATTGACAAAGATAAAACTAAGAATTTCATTCATTCGTATCATCTCCCTTCATAAAATTCTTGATAATGCGTTTTGCCTGACGGTAGAGATAATCCACCACAAGCACTAAAAAGATGATTAAGAGCAGACCGCCCAGGTAATCCATCTTTTCTAATATTTTTCCCTGATTCTGTACGGAAGTTTCCAATAATTCCGTACTGTAATCATCAAGGTTAATATTGATACCGTTACCGGAAACCGTGCTTTTCACGTAGGAGTCAAAAGCGGAAGAGTGCTCCGTCAAAGTATCATCAATATGCTGCACCAGTTCTTCCGAAACTCCGGAGGTTTCCCCTTCCGGCACTGGTTCACCGTCTGCCGTGGTTTCTCCGGTCAGATTCCCCTCTGCATCCGTAACCATGTCAGTATCAGCCGGAACAGTTTCCGGCACTGTCTCCGTATCTTCCGGTACATTCGTTTCATCAACCGGAAGATCAGGGACGGAATCAGCCGGATCAGGAGCAGACCAATCACCAGTATCAGGAAAATCTTCCACAGGGGAAGATCCGGAATCTGTTCCAGAAGTGGACTGATCTGTTCCGTTAGAAGTATCATCAAATACGTAAATATCTGTATCATTCATCCTTTTATCCTTTTCCTTTCCTTAATTCAATTTATAACAACTGTCTTTCTATGTAGGTTTTCTCCATGTCATCATCTGCAAGCCATACACCAAGCCTAAGCAGTAACAGGAAGTATAAAATCATAACGATCCGTTCCCCCTTACCCATACAATCCAAAGAATAAACAGTGAAATCAAACAACCACATATGCCTACCATTAATAAAAGCACCTTCCTTTCCATTTCCGTTCTTTTGTGTTATGATCTTTCAAAAGGGGGTATTTACTTATGAATGAAAACAAAACTACAAAAGAAAAAGATTTTAATCCAGAATGGGAACGCAACATAACCGATCATAGCAGTCAAAATATCTTTTTACTAATCATCACAGGCCTGTTAATTGCAACCCTATTCTTTACTTATCGAACCTATCAGAATAGTTGTAAAAACTGGGGATCATTGGAACATTATGATTCTCTTTATTCTAAAAGACAGGATCACATAGAATTAAATCAAAACGGTGAAGTATATGCATACACTACACCAAACGGAGAAACCTACTATTTACATGATCCTGTTTCAAGTGATAGCTTCTATCATCCGGAACTATTTAAATAATCCGAACAATAACCACGCAACAGTAAATATTGCAAGAGACCAAACCAACACAGCAAACAAAGAAATATTGAAACCAAACAAATTAATATTCATCTGTAAAATGGTTATACATAGCTGCATTAATGTCTTCAAATAGCTCATATCATCACCGCCCAACTATTCGCAATATAATTGCAACCAGTACACCGATACCAATAAAGGCAATAATGGGCTTAGGCAGAAAGCTGATAATATTACCAACCAATGCCGGAAGATCTCCAAGCATAGCAGGTATTTGTTTCATAAAATCATAAAAGTATGAAAAAATGCCTGCTATATTTGTACCTGTAAAAGGATTATCTGATTGATCAGGTGGGATATAACCGCCACCTTGATCTACACCATGGTGACCGCCGTTCTTATCTGTCAGATCTTCATCCACAGTCCAATTATTATCATCATCGAAATCCCCATATTCTATATCTTTAATATAAGGGGATGATGTCGGGGTGGAGCGTCCCATTTTTATATGAACCCAACCACCATATTGACCTTGACGATAAGGACGCAAGTAATAATCTGTAGTGTCATATTCTTTAAAAGCTAAGGGTTTATTTTCCAGACTATTAAACCATGCTTTTGTAGCTTCATATTGTGAAAATGAATATTTACCCTCATAGGCTGATACACTGTCACTTTTAGTTATAAAGTCATGAAAACCGCTAAGTTGTTCTCCTAAAATCTTTTTATAATAACTCTTTGTTTTGATTTCTAATAAATCACCGTCCTGAAGATTATCAATATCCCATGAAAAATGAATATATGTAGCATCTGCCCCGGCTTCTGAACTGGGTGAATCATCCGCAGTAACCTTATAGCTAACATTTTTTAAATACCAACCCTTTTCTAGTTCGTCCGGCTTAATAATGTCATAGTCACCTGCACCCGAAGACATATATGTTTTCATATTATCCAAAGTTTTAAAAAGTTTTATATTAGTACCCGATATGGTAAACTGAACTTTATAATCGTTATTTAAAGATTTATATGGAAATTGACTATTTTTTTTTCCAGTTATATTTTTTATAAAATCCCACTTTACATTCCCAGAAGTAAATTGACCACCTTCATAATTTACTACATACAACGAAACAACATCATATATTTCTAACCCACCACGAGTCATAGTACTAATCACACCATATATTTCACAACCGTCTGGTAATGTAAATAACTCCTCATACTTTTCCGTTTTATCATCTATTCCATTGTACAAAATAGAAGATATACTAACTGTTTTACTTTCTGCTGCATGAGCTACCAGCGCATTAGTATCACACGATACGAACAGGGTAGCTACTGGAAGCAGTACACCCATTACACGATTAAACGCTTTCTTTAATTTGCTTTTGATTTTCTCTAATTTCATAAGTTTCTCCCTTCTAAACTTATTTTTGACAACAAAAAGGACATGGCATCTTTGACACCATGCCCTTTTTTAAGGAACATATAGGTCGCTTAAGCACGACCGCCTGCAGCTTTGCGTCCTTTAGAAAAGAACTTAAATGCGAAACCGCCAAGTGTAAATGTGAGAATAATATTCAAAGGATATACTTCAAATAATCCAAGCACACTTGTCACAAGCGTTACTGCACCCGTTGTAAGTTCAGGTAATTTTTCCATACCGTTTTTCTCCTCTCCTTTAATATTTATCTCAACTTGCAAATTGATAACTACTTGTTAGCCTGATTGGCTTCTGTATACTGCTTTTGTCTCTTTCTTGTCTTCACAGATATTACCGTACTTTTGATTGCTCCGGCCATTCCAATGATGAAGAAGAAACAACATAGTCCAAACATTATTTTAGCTGCCATGTTTACTTGTCTCCCTTCTTATCGAATGGAGTAGTGGATAGCTTCACCATCTGCATATCTACAAGAGTGGCTTTTCCCTCAAAGCCCGGCTCATAAATCAGATTGACTACATCACCGACCTGTACCGGATATTCCTTAGAGGAATATTCCCGGATCACATCCTGTCCTTTACATTCCGCATTATCCTGTTCATACTCTGTATAATCCTTTGCACAGGAATAGTTGTATGCGATCTTGTCAGATCCGTCTTTTCCCTTGTATGATGTTTTCTTGATACCTAAAATCGTTACCTGCATTCTTTTTTCCTCTTTTCTTTCTTTATACTTTTTATCTATAATAAGCGCGCTTTATTATCTTTTAGGTATTTCTGTTTTTCTTGATTTTAATTTTACAACTTGCAAAGTAAAGAATTTTTTATTTTTGTTATTGACAGACTACTAAGACTAATGCTATTATAAAAGTCCACCGATCAAGGGTGGTCAACGAGTAAGAAAAAGTTGAAAAAAGTTTTAAAAAAGTGTTGAC
>ERZ791794.525-NODE-525-length-26872-cov-10.101689_pt1 | contig 26872 bp, 21 predicted proteins | sample MGYA00510312_ERZ791794 | MGnify/ENA primary metagenome ERZ791794 (study PRJEB30046, sample SAMN00791977) | human gut metagenome | study: EMG produced TPA metagenomics assembly of the A metagenome-wide association study of gut microbiota in type 2... | reverse complement strand
CCCGTGAAGGACCAGACCGATTTTCTGGCTCAGATAGAGAGTTGGCAATTACGAAAAGCGATTTTCCCTATCGGTCATCACATCAAAAATGAAATTCGTGAGATAGCCGAAGAGGAGCATTTGATTAATGCCAAGCGCAAGGATAGTCAAGGAATTTGCTTCCTGGGGCAGATTAACTATAACGATTACATCCGCCGATACCTGGGCGAGAACCCGGGCGATGTGATTGAAATGGAGACGGGTAAGCGCATCGGCGGCCATAAGGGTTTGTGGTTCCACACCATCGGCCAGCGCAAGGGTCTGGGCTTCGGCGGCGGTCCTTGGTTCGTGATTAAGAAGGATGTGGAGAACAACATTCTGTATGTGAGTCATGGTTACGACCCTCAGTCGGCTTACAAGCAGGATTTCCCCCTTCAGGATTTCCATTTCCTCACCCGCGAGGTGGCGATGCAGAAGGTAACGTTCAAGATTCGCCATACGCCGGAGTATCATCCTGCTACTATCGAAAAGCTCGAAGATGGCAGATGGATGATTCATTCAGAGGAGGCCATCCACGGCGTGGCTCCCGGTCAGTTTTGCGTAGTGTATGATGAGCATCATCATCGCTGCTATGGTTCGGGAGAGATTACGGTGTAATATAAGGTGAGATTACTGTAGTTAAATGAGATTACGGTGAAGCTTTTTCTTCTTGAATTTCGAAAAATGGGGATTTCCTAATTAATGGGGATTCCCCATTTCTTTTTTTCTTATTACCTTTGCACCCGATTTCAGAATGATAACGGAAAAGATAACGGAAAAATAATAAAAAACAAGATAAATGAATCGAATCGTAATGATGGCGATGGCGGGTTGCGGCATCGTCTTGCCCGTATCGGCTGATGCTGCAACTGTGGCTCATGCGGCAGATGCTGCAATTGCGGCTGCTAAGGCTGATGCTGCAACAACAGCACCTCATGCCCATGCCGAAAATACAACCCTGTCGGATAGCAGCAAGGTATTTGATATTGACGAAGTGGTGGTCGTTTCACAACCCAAGGAGGTGATGCGACTCCGCCAGCAGGCACTCAGCAGCACTTCTATGAGCAGCTCGCTGATGAAGAAAATGGGAGCCTCTGATTTGAGAGACCTTTCACTTTTTGTTCCCAATTTCGTGATGCCGAATTACGGCAGCCGACTCTCTTCTTCAGTTTATGTAAGAGGCATCGGAAGCCGTGTCAACAGTCCTGCCATCGGACTCTATCTCGATGGAATCCCCGTGATGAGCAAGTCGGCTTTCAATCTCCACAACTACCAGTTGAGTAGGGTGGATGTGCTCCGCGGTCCTCAGGGAACCCTCTACGGCCAGAATACGGAGGGCGGATTGGTAAAAATGTATTCCCACAATCCCTTTGATTATCAAGGCTCTGAGGTGAAGCTCAGCTACGGAAGCAAGTATTATCGCAATGTAGAGGCAGCCCATTATCATAAGTTCAATAATCATCTCGCCCTTTCCCTGGCGGGCTTCTACGAGGGAGAGAAGGGATTTTTCAGAAACACCTTCACGGGCGAACGTTCCGACCAATATGATGAGGCTGGCGGCAAACTGCTGCTCAAGGCACGATTCAATTCGGGCTGGAAGATGGATGTGCTGGCCAATTACCAATACGTAGATCAGAATGGATTTCCTTATGGAAAGCTGAACCTGGAAACCGGAAAGGCAGATCTTCCTGCCTCCACCTTCCCAGGCACCTATAGAAGAAACAATCTCATTTCGGGTTTCAAACTGGGCTATTCGGGCAGGGGCTTCGACTTCTCTTCCGTCTCCAGCTACCAGTATCTGAAAGACCGCATGCTCATGGATCAGGATTATCTCTCAGCCCCTTACATGCGCATCCTGCAGGAGCAACTTCAGAACTCCTTTACCCAGGAAATCTCCTTCAAGAGCAATCGTGCCGTGGGCGGATTCTGGAATTGGGCCGTGGGCGGCTTCTTCTCCCGTCAATGGCTGAAGACCAATGGTCCCGTGTTCTTCGATGAGGCGATGACCACGCCGATAGGCAACGGCATTCAGCAGCAGATGTATTCCGCCATCCATGCTTTGATGGTGAAGACGATGATGGATAAGGGAATGCCCGAGGCTGCGGCCAATGCGGCGGCTGCGGCTGCGATAGAGAAGGCGGGCGGCATCAGTATGGCGGTGAGCATGGGTGCTCCGGGCGTTTACCATACGCCGCAAACCAACCTGGGCTTCTATCACGAGAGCAATTTCAACCTCACCTCCCGACTGGTGGCTACGCTCGGCATCCGCTACGACCTGATGCACACCAGCATCCATTATCAGTCGGCTGCCTTCATGGCAATGACGGCAAACATGATGGGGCAGAAGGCCACCTTTACCCTGAAGAGTGCCCTGGATGGAAAGGCGAAAGATGATTACAACCAGATTTTGCCGAAGATAGGAATCACCTACCAGCTTGACGACCGGCAGAGTAATCTCTACGCCACCGTGAGCAAGGGCTATCGTGCCGGAGGATACAATATCCAGATGTTCAGCGACATTCTGCAAACCGAACTGAATGCCCACCGCCAGCAGGCGATGCGTGGCGATTACGACGTGCCTCATACGCCGGAAGATTATGAAAAGGTGAACCAGACGATTTCGTACAAGCCCGAAGTTTCCTGGAACTACGAGGTGGGAGCCCATCTCAATCTTTTCGACCATGCGCTCCATTTCGACCTGAGTGCCTTCTACATGAAGGTGAAGAACCAGCAGCTCTCCGTGATGGCTGGCAACTACGGCTTCGGAAGAATGATGGTGAATGCCGGAAAGAGCCACAGCTGCGGCATCGAGGCTGCCCTGCGCGGACAGCTTGCCAACGGCAATCTCGACTGGATGCTGAATTATGGTTACACCCGAGCCGAGTTTGATGAATATACGGATGGCGAAGGAGATAAGGCCGTGAGCTACAAGGATAAGAAGGTGCCTTATGTGCCGGAGCACACTCTCTCGGCGATGGCAGATTATCGCCTGCAGTTTGATTCCAGTCTCTTGCGCAGCATGGTTCTGGGTGCCAACGTCAACATGCAGGGCAAGATTTATTGGGATAACGCCAACAGTTATGGTCAGGATATTTATGCCGTGTTGGGTGCGCATGTGGCCTTCGATTTGGGCAAGGTGCAGTTGAATCTGTGGGGCAAGAACCTTACGGACACCAATTACAACACCTTTGCCGTGGATAATGCGGCTACGGGCAAGCGTGAATACTTTGCCCAGCGTGGCAATCCATTCCAATGTGGTGTGGATGTAAGCTTCCGCTTTTAATGCTTACTGATAAATAAGCTTTTAATGTTTACAGATTAATAAAAAAGGCTCATCGGCCTTTTCTCCGATGAGCCTTTTCTGCATTTCCTATTGATTCATAATGCTATTCAGCAACTCCTGGCAGGCATCTTCCAGCAGGGTGATGACGAGTTCAAAGTCGCTGTAGTCGCCGTAGTAAGGGTCGGGAACGGTGGTGTATTCACGATGAGTCGTCAGGAAATCGGCCATGCGAACCACCTTATCCTTATCCGCCTGGCTGGAAGCCATAGAGGTGATGGCGCGATAGTTTTCGTTGTCCATCACCACGATGGTTTCAAATTTCTTGAAGTCTGATTTCTGGAACTGGCGGGCGTGACTGTTGAAGTTGTAGCCATGTTCAGCTCCGCATTTTCTCATGCGGCTATCAGGCAGCTGCCCCACGTGCCAGTTGCCTATTCCCGCAGAATCAATTTCAAACTCATCCTGCAGTCCAGCCTTCTCTACCAGGCTCTTCATGATGCCCTCGCCTGCAGGCGAACGGCAGATGTTGCCCAGGCAAATGAATAATACCGTATGTTTACCTTTCTTTGTCATGATTTAAAAATCTAATATTTATTGTTTTGTTTGCAAAGTTAGTATAATAATCTTTATTATGCAAGATTTTTCCATTCTTTTTTATTTCCTTTTTAAAAAAGAAAGGGCAAAAAAAATCCCGATAAAGAACAGGAATCTGTCTCTATCGGGAAAAAGGGGGAGTATTACTAATAAAAAAATTAGTCGATTTCCTCGTCAGCCTCGTAACCGCCCATCTCGCGGATGGCGTTCTTCAGCATCGTGTACTGCTGGTAGAGGTTGTTCACAGCCTCCTCGCCCTTGGTGTAGTCGTGCATTGGCGCCTTGAGGAAGAAGCTCAGGAAGCGCTGGGTGCCGTAACGGCCAGCACGAGCTGCAAGGTCGCTCAGCAGAGTGAGGTCGAGCAGCAATGGAGCAGCAAGGATTGAGTCGCGGCAGAGGAAGTTGATCTTGATCTGCATAGGATAACCCATCCATCCGAAGATGTCGATGTTGTCCCAACCCTCCTTGTTATCGTTGCGTGGTGGATAGTAGTTGATGCGAACCTTGTGGTAATACTGGGTGTCCTCATCGTTGCCGTGGCCATAGAGGTCTGGCTGGTCCTCTGGCTTCAAGATAGTCTCCAGCGTAGAGAGCTTGCTCACCTCCTTGGTGTGGAAGTTGGCTGGCTCATCGAGAACGAGACCGTCGCGGTTGCCCAGAATGTTGGTTGAGAACCATCCGTTCAAGCCCAGGCAGCGGGTGCCGATGATAGGAGCGAAACCGCTCTTCACCAGAGTCTGACCCGTCTTGAAATCCTTGCCTGCGATAGGCATCTTGGTCTTCTCTGCGAGTTCCCACATGGCAGGAATGTCAACTGTGGTGTTAGGCGCACCCATGATGAAAGGAGCACCCTCGGTAAGGGCAGCGTAGGCGTAGCACATGGATGGAGCGATGTGCTGGCGGTCGTCGGCCTTCATCGCAGCCTCGAGAGCAGCCAGTGTGCCGTGGATTTCCATGTCCACAGGTACGTAGATTTCAGTAGAAGCAGCCCAGATTACAACGATGCGTGCGCAGCCGTTCTTCTCCTTGAAGTCGCGGATGTCCTGGCGCAGCGCCTCTACCATCTCCCAGCGGGTCTTGCAGTCCTTCACGTTGTCGCCGTCCAGGCGCTTGGCGTAGTTCTTGTCGAAGGCAGCCTTCATAGGCACCACCTTCTCCAGTTCCTCGCGCACAGGGTTGATGTCCTTCTCCTTCAGAACCTCGGCATACATGGCAGCCTGGTAAGCATTCTGCGGATAAACATCCCAAGTGCCGAAGACAATATCGTTGAGGTCGGCGATAGGCACGATGTCCTTGTAGTGCAGATACTTCTTGTCTGCACCCTTGCCCACGCGAATCTTATCGTATTGAGTCATTGAACCTACTGGCTTTGCAAGTCCCTTGCGAGCCATGAAAACACCTGTCATGAATGTGGTAGCTACGGCTCCACAACCTACGACCATGATACCCAGCTTACCTTCAGCTGGCTTTACATTGTTTTGTTCCATTACTAACAGTTATTAAACAGTTTTTTAAGTCTTCTAAACTTTTTTGAATTGATTGATTGAATTGTTCCATCGGATAAGGTGGAAGAGTGACTTCCCCGATAGCCGAATGTCGCTTTTCTGATTGCAAAGTTAATGAAAACTGATGGATAAAGTGTAGTTTTTGTTGAAATTCTTCATTAAATTTAGAAATATTAGCATTGGATTTGAGATTATTAGCATTGGAATGGTAAAAATGGCAATAATTTGAAGGAAAAGGGGATTGATTTTGTGACAAAATGTAGGAAGATGTTTTTTTTCTTGAATATTTTCTCGTTTTTCTTTTTTTTGCCGTATCTTTGCAGGTAAGAAGATTTAGAGTTAATGATAAAATAGAAAACAGAATATAGAATTAAATAAGAATATAGAAAATAATAAAATAGTAATTATGATAGACCGCTGTTACATCGAAATAACCAATACCTGCAATCTGAATTGCGATTTCTGCCCGAAGCATCATCGCAGGAAGAGACAGTTGAGTGCAGAGGAATTCAATCTCATCACGGATAAGGTGAGGGGCAAGGTGTGCTTCCTCTATTTCCATCTGATGGGCGAGCCGCTGCTCCATCCGCTGCTGCCGCAGTTCGTGAGGATGGCTAACGAGAAGGGGTTCAAGACGGTGCTCACATCCAATGGAACCCTGCTCCATCGATGCCTGCCACTGCTCGATGCCCTGCCCCATAAAATCCAGCTCTCGCTGCATTCGCACGAAAGTAATGCCCGGGGCGAACTGGCAAGTTACATGCAGGAGGTGATGAATTTCTCCATGCAGGCAGCCGAAAAGGGCACCTGCATGGTGCTCCGACTCTGGAACCAGGGCGGAAGAGACCTGGAAAACGAGGAAGTGATGAGGCTCATAGAGCAATATGTGCCGAAACCCTGGAAGGAACGCCCCGACGGATTCCGACTCACAGACCATCTCTATCTGGAATTCGACCGGAAATTCGAATGGCCTACGGCTGGGGAGGAATCGGAAAAGAATCTGAAGGAGAAATCGGAGAATGAATCGGAGAATGAATCAGGTGAGGAATCTCCTAAAAAAGAAAAGAAGCAGCTTTTCTGCAAGGCCCTGATTAAGCAGATAGGCGTCCTATCCGATGGAAGCCTCGTGCCCTGCTGCCTCGACCACGATGGCGATGTGGTGCTGGGCAATCTTCTGCATCAATCTCTCGAAGAAATTCTCGCTTCGCCCCGGGCGCAGGCGCTGATAGATGGCTTCAAGCATCACACGGCTTCTGAAAAACTCTGCCAGAACTGCGAATCAGCCCTGGCTGGCAACAGCTTCAGGGGAAAAGCCAGAAGCTCGGAAAAATAAAAGCTCCGGCTCGTAATCTCTCGGAAAATCTCTCGGAAAAATAAAAAATAGTAATATATAAATCTTAAAAAAATATAGCATGACAATAACCCTTATCATATTAGTTATCACGGTTGCCATGTTTATATGGGGCAGGGTGAGGGCCGACATCGTGGCGCTTACAGCCCTGGCAGCCCTGCTGGTTCTCGGAATCCTTACCCCCGCCGAAGCCCTGGCTGGCTTCTCTTCGCCCATCGTCATCATGATGATAGGACTCTTCGTGGTGGGAGGAGCCATCATGCAGACGGGCCTGGCCAAGCTCACGGGCAATAAGCTCATGGCACTCTCGCGAGGCAACGAAACCATCACCTTCCTCCTCGTGATGCTCGTTACATCCTTCATCGGAGCCTTCGTCAGCAACACCGGAACCGTGGCCCTCATGATGCCCATCATCATGAGCATCGCAGCCGGATCGGGCATGCAGTCGTCGCGATTCCTCATGCCCCTCGCCTTCGCCGGAAGCCTGGGCGGAATGCTCACACTCATCGGTACGCCGCCCAACCTGGTCATCGACGAGGTGCTCACCGCAGCCAGCTATCAGCCGCTCGCCTTCTTCAGCTTCTTCCCCGTGGGCATCATCGTCATCGCCATCGGCATCATCGTGCTCATGCCCCTGAGCAAAATCTTCCTCAGCAAAAGCCAGGGAAGCAAGAAAAAGAAAAACGCCAAGTCGCTCGACGACCTGGTGGATGAATACCGGCTGCTCGACAATCTGCATCGATTCATCGTGCCCAGCAGCCGCACCTCCGCCGCCCGGGATGAGAACGGCAACCGGATGGACATCGTGGGAAAGACCCTGAAGGAACTCAGCATCCAGAAGAAATACGGCGTGAGCATCATCGAGATAAGAAACGAAAAGAAATCGCGACTCGGGCTGGTGAAAGACGTGAACCAGAACATGGCGAAGAGCAGCAGCACCATCCAGGTGCACGACACCTTATATATAATAGGTGACGAGCAGAAGATGCAGCGCTTTGCCCAGGACTACGGACTCCGGAAGATGAAGGACGTGAAGATAGATTTCTACGACCTGGGATTGACGGAGATAGTAGTGATGCCAACCTCCAACTTTGTCGGATTGCGCATAGGCGAGGCCAACCTGCGCAAGCGATTCGGCATCAACGTGCTGGGCGTGAAGCGAGGCTCATCATCCTCTTCTTCTTCTGAGGGAGGCAGAGGCGGCAGCGAATACATCACGGATAATCTGATAGCCGCCAAACTGCACGTGGGCGACATGCTGCTGGTGCAGGGCGAATGGACCAATCTGGCGCATCTCACCGCCGACACCACCAACTGGGTGGTCTTGGATCAGCCCGAGAAGACTGCCGACAAGGTGCTGCTTGATTACAAGGCACCCGTGGCAGCAGCCATCATGCTCCTGATGATAGCCATGATGGTGTTCGATTTCATCCCCGTGGCTCCGGTAACGGCAGTAATCATAGCCGGACTGCTCACCGTGTTCGCCGGCTGTTTCCGCAACGTGGAGGCGGCCTACAAGACCATCAACTGGGAGAGCATCGTGCTGATAGCCGCCATGATGCCGATGTCTACGGCGTTGGAGAAGACGGGAGCCTCGGCCTTGGTATCTCAGGGGCTGGTAGACAGTCTGGGGGCGATGGGTCCAACGGCTCTGCTTGCCGGCATTTACTTCACCACCTCGCTGATGACGATGTTTATCAGCAACACCGCCACCGCCGTATTGATGGCTCCGATAGCCCTGGTGGCAGCGCAGCAGGTGGGCGTGAGTCCATACTCCTTCCTTTTTGCCGTGACCCTGGGAGCCAGCATGTGCTTCGCCTCGCCGTTCTCCACCCCGCCTAATGCGCTGGTGATGAAGGCCGGAGGCTACACGTTTATGGATTACGTAAAGGTAGGATTGCCGCTGCAGATCATCATCGGCGTGGTCATGACGTTTGTCCTGCCGCTGCTGTTTGAATATTAGGGACAGAATAAAAAAAGAGATGCTACATGGTGCATGATGAATGCTTGCCATGTGGCATCTCTAATTTTTATGCTAGATGGTTACATCTGCAGAATCGCCGTCGCTTCCGCCGGTGTCAGTCTTGCCCTGGTCGGTATTGCCGCTTCCCGGGTTTCCGGTTCCGCCGCCTGGATTGTCACCGCCGCCCTGGGCATTTCCGCCGCCTGGATTGTTACCGCCGCTTGGAGAATTGTCAGGCTCCTCCACATCGCCCTTGTCTCCGGAAGTAACCTTCTTGATTACATTTCCGTCTTTGTCGTAGCAAGTGATTTGGATAGCGGTGCGCTGCAGTTCGTCCTTGATATCCACGTTAGGAGTGAAGATTACGCGTCGGGCGGTAATGAGTCCGCTAGCCACCTCCGTCACGGTTTCCACGCTCTTGGCTCTCACGCCGAATCTCATGGTTCCCAAACCAGGAATAGCTACGGAATGGCCTTCGGTGGCCCACGCCTTGATCACCTCGCCAGCCGCGTCCCAGCACGCCTGCATCACGCCGCGGCTCACACCACTACGGAGCGCCGCCTCCTTAATCACCTTGCTCTCAGAGAGCTTACTGTAAAGTTCGGTGCCGAGCACGAAACGATACTTACCTTTCAACTCACCCACCTGGATGAGGGTTTCCTTTGCCTTCAGATTAATTGCCATAATATCTTGAATTTTAAATTGTTAATACTTTGTGAGCTATAAACTATAAACTTTTAACTCTAAACTATCTAATGGTGATAGTAGGCACGAAGTGGCTCGAGTCGGCCCTTGTCGAGATGTTGTTCTCCTGCTGCTGCCGCTGGTTCTTCCCAATCACGAGCCCCGCCGTGCACGAGCTGGTGAGGAAGGTGACGATGGCAGAGCATACGGCCACGATGAGATACTTGATGAATGCCTTCATGTTTGGGTTCATACGCTTCTCTTGCCCCCTATTAACTTCCCCTCATTCTTTAGAAAGAAGAAAGAGAAGGACTCGTATCAGGGCTTGGAGTCGAGGTTGATAATTTGCTTTGATAACTTGATGCATCCTGGAATATCTCCCAGAAGCCATTTTTCATTTTTCCAACTGGAGAAATATTTTTCTCCAACTGGGAAAGTGATTTTCCAGCGCTTTCTGAATCACGATGCAAAGATACAAAAACAGCCACCATCAGTTGTGCGATGGTGGCTGATGCCGTGCGATGGCGGCACATTTTAAGCTAATAACTCCAAACTATCAACTCTAAACTATTAACTTTAAACTCTCAACCCTATCCCGGTTCCCCCAGATACTCCACGATAGCCTTCACCTGCTTGGGCGAAAACGATTTGCTAGTCTTTGTGTATCCCATCATCTGCAGCTCCTCCCATAGTGGGGTGCAGCGGCGAATCCAGACCATCAGATGGTTGACCGCTGTGCGAGGGTAACTCTCGGGAAAGTACATCAAGGCAAGTTCCTTCTTGGTGTACGTACGAATCTTGAAATCTTCTATCATCATAATCCTTCATTTTTACATTAAAAACTAATAAATACTATTTCTTCTCTTTCAGATAGTACTCGCTGAAATCCTTGCACTCCGGCGGCAACTGGTGGTGCACCAGCTGGGGCAGAATCTCCTTGAGCTGCAGAAATAGGCTTTCGCCCGGCGTATCCCTATCGGGAAACATGTGCCACTCCGTGTGGAGCTTTTCTCCTATTTCCGCCAGCCATTTCTTATCTTCCGGCTTCAGCAGCGTAGCAGAAGGGATGGCTATCGCCTTGTGCCCGGCAGAGAGCATCGCCCAGCAGTCGCTGCTTCCCTCCGTAATGAAAAGCCTCTCGCCCGGCTTCAGCATCTTCACCACAGGAAGATTATAGATGCTGCATCGGGCACCATAAGGGAAGCGGAAGCGGGGAGCTGTCGGCTCCGTCTGATGTGAACCTTCCACCCCGTGTGAAGGAGCATCTGTGTCATCTGTGAAGCCTGTGTCATCTGTGAAACCTGTATCATCTGTGTCATCTGTGAAATCTGTGGGCGATTTGTCAGCAGCAAGCCCCTTCGCCTCCGTGGGCATCTTCTTGTAATCCAGATTTCTGTTTTGAATCCCGATCAGGTTCCCCTCCATGTCGAAGTAGGGAATCTGCAGCCAGTTCACCCCCTTTCTATCCGTCCAGGAAGTCAATCTGCACCATCTCGCCACTCTCTCATCAATCCTTCTTTCCTCGAAAAGGAATCTCCTGGCCGCCCCGTTGAGCCAGGGATGCTCGAAGAATCTCGCATACTTCCCGGCATCGAAGGAGGAGGATAGTGATGCCTTCGGAGATGCCTTCGAAGAAGTTTCGGAAGAATCTTCCGAAGAAGTTTCCGAAGATGTTTCCGAAGAGGAAGAGGATAGGGAGATGGGTGAAGAGGAAGAAACCACCTTCGGATGCGAATCTTCCAGATAAACCCCATTCACCTCGGCAAGCCATCGGCAAGCCGAGAGGAAATCCTTCCCCAGGTATTTCATCACCAGGTCGATGGTGCCCACGGAATCCTTCATGCACACATAGCAGCGGCAGCTGTTCCTCCTCGTATTGAACGAGAGGCTGGCATGGTGGTCGTCGTGAAAGGGGCAGAGCGCCTTGTGCCGCTTCACCACCATCCCCAGCTGCTCGGCGACCCCCTCTATCGGCAGGTCGCGCAGCTTCTGAATCTCATATTTCTCCATAAAATTTCATTTTCAAAAATTTATATTTCTCCAATTTAATCTCATTTTTCCTTACCCTTAACCTTTGCTGCCGGCGTGCCCGTAAGATACTCCTGCGTCTTGGTGTAAAGCCCCGTCTGGCTGCAATAGGTGATGAACTTGCGGTTCTTCCATACGTCGATTTGGTGCTTGGTTCCCTCCTTGCTCTTTCCAAGGCTCAGGCGAAGTGCTTCCAGCTGCTGTTCGTTGAAGGAATGCTCAAGGCTGTCGAGCATGTTCTTAGGACCACTTCTCTGCACCTCTTCTTCCTGAGCATCGTATCCCTTGAACATGTCGCCAAACACCTTCACCTTCGACCACAGGTCGTAATAGCAAAACCATACTACGAACTCGCCGATGGAGCGCGTCCACGTCTGGTCGTTCAGAATCCAGAGCACAGCCCCCTTCTTCCATGCCGAAAAGATGCTGCGGTGGGATAGTTCCCAAAGAGTATCATCATCGGCAAGGTCGGCAAGCCTGGCCATTTCTTCTGCCAGCTGGTCGGCCACCTTGTTGAGCTGTTTCACCACAAAGGTACCCTTGCAGTTGTCCAGACGCAGCAGATAGGCATCTAGATTCTTCAGGAATTCCTCGTCATACGAACCCTGTCGTGGAATTCTGCCGCTACGCTCGCCACGAGCCTTGTAGGCAAATGGAATGCGCCCAAAGAAACCGTTGGTGATGTCTTTCTTGTAGAACAGACGGGCTGCTTCTGGGGTAGAAGTGAAGGTAAGATTCACACGGAGCACGGGATTACCCGTTACGCCATCAGCCGTGGCGCGCAAGGCACCTGCTCTCTGGCAGTCGTAGATGTTTCTCACCATCTGGCTCACCTGCTTGTGGCCACCGCAGATTCTATCCGCCATCTCCACCTCGGGCAGGTTGAGGTATTGCGTTCTCTCGCCCAGCTTCTCGCATGCCATGGCATTCTGTATGAAGGCTGGGTTGGTTACGTCGGCAGGTGGAAACCAAAAACTCACGTCAGGGCGCTCGGGTTTTTCCTTGTTGGCACCCTTGGTCTTCATCTGTCGCTGCCAATCCACCAGTTTCTTGAACTCAGTCTCATCATGTTTGCGAAAAGTGCGCATGATGGCCTCTACAAGATGACCTAATTGTGCCTTTCCGATACCCGAAGGGCCTATCAAATGTCCCATCTGACCGCACATTTCATAGAATTTGTTGTCGGAATACATGAATCTTACGTCCGTGAGATGGGCTGCCAAAGCCGGAATTGCCATCGGAATGAGCACTTCTCGCATGTCTTTTGATGCCTGCGAGATGGCTAATTTCACGAATTCCGTGCCTTTGCTGGGTTTGGGCATCGCCGGAGCGGTGCTGCTGAAAATGTTGTAACTCATTGCTTTCTAGAGAATTAAATTAAAATATTACTTGTCGTTGGCTGGTCAAAAATCTCAGTCTCAGTCTCTCAGTTGTTTTAAATGTGGCATCCATCCCTTTATATTATATATATAACTAATTAATTATCAATAAGTTATAAACGCTTTAAAAGCGGATAAAGGGTTGGATTGTGACTTTTTTCCTAACTGAGACTGAGATTTGAGATTTTTTCTATCCCAGTCCGCTTATTGCACACAGCTCCTTGGCTGCCAGCAGGCAGAAGTTCTGGAAGGTGAACTTCTCCGTGAACTGAGGTCGGTTGAAGGTTGGATAGAGTGTACCGTCGTTTTTGCGGTTCACGTTGATGTATGTACCTTCATACACGTGCGGATTTCTCTGCACCACCTTATCCTTCTTCTTCTCGGAGTCGTTCTGCACGAATGTGAAATGGTCTTCGCCGTCGTGCGTGATGGCTCCGTCCAGATACTCGCCCATGCCCAGGCATCCAGGCTTGCGGGTTATCAACTTGAGGTCGATTCCCAACTCTGTGTTGGGGTAGAAATTATGATTAGACATAATTATAGTCTTTCCGGCTATGCCCTCCGTTTCGATGAGAGGGGGCCTCCATTCTGCATCAGTCAAAATCGAAACAGGCTTCGGTCTTCGCTTGCCCATGCCTGATGTGGTTTGGTGCTGCAAAGGTCGGTATTTTTTGAGAGATAGACAAGAAAAAAAGTAGATAGTAGATAGATGAAAAAAGTTTATATTTTTAGGATTCTTGATATTAAGATAAGTTAAAAAGTAGATTGATTGATATCAAAGTAGATTTTATAAAATCAAAAAGTAGATAGATTGGCTACTGATAATCTACTTTTCACAAAAAGTTAATCTAGTATTCATAAAAAGTAGATTGTCACGGCAATAAATCACAAAAAAAAGTGTATCAGCTATGCGAGCTAATACACTTTTTGTATGTTTTGAGCCATTCGACTCCCAATAAAATCTACTTTTTTAAGCACTAAAATCCATCAGTTCTGCATTATTGCTATTTGCAAATAGCACATTGATGCCGGATGAGAAACTTTTTACGATATCAGAACTCTTGTCGTATTCCATACTATGCTTGCTTACTGCGGCATATTTTACGGGTTTGTAGATTCCGTTGTAGTGCTCGATGAAGTATTCTACTGCCTGCTTCACATTATCAGGCAAAGCCCATTGGCTGAAAATATATTCATACATTCCCATCAGCTTATGCTTGAAATCTGTTGGCAGCAGTTCGTCGAAGTGGCTTATTACGTACCTTATTTTCTTAATGGTTTTTGGATTGTTGCCCCAAAGCACCTTCTCTTTGATGGTAATATCCTCAGTTTCTGTCACAGCTTCGATGAGGCAGAGATGATCCATAGAAGCGCAGTTCTGCTTATGGAATTCTCCTTGCGCAAATCCTTCCTCCGAAGCATAGTGCTGGTACGCCTGGTAAGCGGGAGTTGTTGCTTTGAGATACTCTATCGTATCTTCAGAGATGAGCATAATCGCATTTTCCATACGTTTGTATGCATTCTGTCTGTATTTATCCAATATGTATTTGCTCTTGATAGGGTCCTTGCGTATAGCCAGTTCTTCTTGTAGAATTTCTGTGCAGATATCCATACATTCCTTTTCTGCCTTGAAGAATTTAATCATCTCGTTATACAGCCCCTGTACTGCTGGCGGAAAGCTTTCCAGTTCAAACAAATCTGGCTGGTAAACTTCGTCTCCAAGTAATGAAGCATCGATTACCGATTTGGGCGAAATATTATACATTTCGCATTCTTTAGCCGAAGGATGCTTTCTCGGGCAGAATTTCTTAAGGATGATTTTCAGAGGAGATAAGTGGCTTCTGATATGTCTTAGAACTTCGCTCACAGAATTGTAGTAGTTGTTGTGGTCTGTGGCAAATTGATTGTTGAAAGTGGGTTCAAACTTTTTCAGTCGTTCCAGTTCTTTTTCCATCTTGTCACGAGCTTGGGCTATAAACGCAGAGAGTTGTTCTATTTCGTCTAGATCCTTATGCTTCATTCCCAGGGCACAGGTAAGGCGATTTGCTCCATCCTTCTCAAAATTAGAGACTATTTCCTTTATCTGATTGAGTCGGTCTAGTGTAGGCTCGATATCAGAATGGTAATATGCCTTGCGACATTTTTCTTTTTGGTCTGTTGTCATATATTAGGAATTCCTTTTATTTTAAATATTTTTTTGTTATACTCTCTCTCCACTTCTATCAGTCCTTTGGCAACGAGCATTTCGAGATAATCTCGTGTTCTAGAAACTTTGAGGCCTGTGGCTTTAGAAATGGATTTCAAATCTGTTTTTCCGCTATTGACGATAAAATTGACAATCTCCTGCTGGTTGTCTCCGATTGGGATTTGTTCATTCGGTATGACGCTTTCCTTGCAGGTTTCATCATGATTCATCGATGCTAACAACTCGAATACCTGATGCATCTGGGTATAGGCAATCTTATCTTCTGGCGTAGCTTCGCTTAGCCGGGAGAGTTCCTTGGCGTAACTTAGAGCCCGCTGAAGGTCGCCGTTTTCCGTGAGATAATTGTAGAGCTTGTTCTTGCGGAAATATCTTACGGTCTTTTCGTAGCCAGGCATGTAGCGCTGAAGCTCAGGAATGAGCTGCTCGTAGCTGTCGTAATGCTTCACGGATAGTTGAGGCAGGAAATGTAGCAGAAACCAGAATTCCGTGCATGGATTGGTCTCCACCCACATAATCTTACGGCTGCTCTTCTTGCGTATCTTGGAGTAAGTTTCCATTTCTTTTGGATTCTGCAACAGGCGATCCATATCAACAAGGCAGATTACATAGTCTGTTTCGCATTTTACATACGATTCTGCCAATTTTGCCATGTGAGGAATATCGGAATGTTGTGGAAAATCGGGTGCTACCTTAAAGGGGTAGCGGCAGGCGATGCGGAGCGAGTCAAAGTAGAACCACTCCGTCTCGCCCTCACCTATGATAGCTATACTTTTCTTTACTGCCATATTCTAATCCTCCTTATCTAGATAAATACTTCCAAGGAATGGTAAATCCACCAGCTTGCCTTGCTTGTAGGCATTATATGGATTCATCGTCTTGTGCAGGCCCAGCGAACTGAGACGCTTCAGCTGGGTGGCGCCTTCACGGCTCTTGTCTGTAAACCATACCACATCCCGGCGGATGTAGTCTTCGTTCAGCAGATTGATGTCGTGGGTGGTCATGAGCAGCTGGCTAGAACCCTCGCTGTTGGCAAGAAACAACTTGATGAAGTAGGAGAGAAGCTCATAATGGATGCTCGTTTCCACTTCGTCGATAGGGATGAAGTTGTTGTGGTGGAGCACATAGTAAAGCACCACCGACATGCCCAGAAACCTGTGGGTACCTGCCGATTCTAGACGCTCGTGTAAAGTATATTCGCCGCCGTCGCCCGTATGCTGGAAGAGAATTTCATCATGCTTAAGCGTGCCACGGCGAAGCATTTCTACCTTAGCTTCCTCTGGGATGGGAGCACTCTTGATGGTTTTTTCCATTTCCGGAGTGATACTCTCTTCGCGCTCATCTAGTGAAAGGTCGGTGATATTGAAGTCGCTCGCTTTCAGCATCTGTAACAGGAAGTGCTTCTTCTTGTCCTCCTTGTCATGGCGCAATTCGTCTTTCACATTGAAGGTCAGGGAGGTGCGCGGGCTCAGCGTGTCTCGCATTCCCGAATAGAAAAATTCTGCCACGATATTCAGCCGTGAGGTGGTTGCATTCGATTGTCCGAAGGCTGCCATAACCGTGCAGTTGTTGGTAGTATTGCCGGCGATGGCTCGCTGGGTGGCTTTGTTGATGCCCGATTTGCTGCCAAAGGTAACTTCCGAGTGGTCTGTTTCCTGCTGATAGCTGCGGTTGTATAGCTTGGTAGGGCGTGAGCTTGTATAAACCATCAGCGTCTCCTCGTAGATTCGCTTTTCGTCGAATTCCAAGCTTAGGATGTATTTCTCCCGGTTGAGCCAGAAGGTCATCTGCATAGAGGAGTGTTCCTTGCGGCTGTGATTATCCAGAAGAAAAGGAACGTACCCCATTCCCATATTCTTGTTTTCCGGCTTGTCGAGCATGGTGCGACGGAAGAATGCGAGGGCATCGAGCAGGGTGGTTTTGCCGCTGGCGTTGCTACCATACACGATACCAATCTTGAGGAGCTCAACACCTTCTGCCACTTCGTATAGGTATTGGCTTCTCATCTTGTCATCATTAGTAGGAAGGAAGCTTAGTGTTTGCCTTTCCCTGATGCTGAAGAAGTTTTGTATTTGAAATTCCTGTATCATAGCTATTCTTTTTTTATTTTGGTGCAAATATACGATAAAAAAGCAGAAGTGCAAAATTAAAATTCAGTTTTCGTGAAAAATTCACGTTATTTAATATTAAAAGCCGTGTTTTCCGTAGTTTTTCCTATTTTAAAGAGGTTTTTTGTTGGCGAAATGCTGTTTAAAAGTAGCATAAAGGCTTTTCTTAAACCAGCTAATGAGTTATAAAAATGAAAATAAATCCCATTTCATTTTGTTTTTTGCCGGTTTCTTCGTACCTTTGCGCATGGATTCGGCATGAGCCGCTTCCAGACATTTTAGTAAAAACAAAGCATTGACTATTATTGTGGTCTTCCGGAAAAAGCCTAGGAAACTTTCTTTCTGAATATACGACCGCACCAATAATGGTTGGCTTCATCTGTGGTAAGCATAGGTGAGCCTCTCGTCAAATATGTAGAGTCAATGTTCATGCCTGATATAGGGTGTGATCATTCTTATATTTGACGGTGGTTCAGACATTTCCTAGGCTTGCCACGGAAGACCTTAAGAATCGTTCACACCCTTCTTTTGTGTCTCTTTGCGTGTAGCCTGATGATAGTTGGATGCAGCTATTAATAACTATCAGAATATGGCAGACAATATTGATGAACTACATCGGAAAATAAAAGAATTGGAGGGTGAAGTGGCTTATCTTAATGCTCAGCTGAAGCAAGATAATCGTTTCGGACTTCATTGGATAGATGTGCCTGAAGCTTTTGAAGCTGGGGGAGAAAATGCTATTCCGATTCTTGAGGAAGTATCAGATCTTTCCATCACGACAGATGATGGAAAACCTACTCATATACTCATAGAAGGTGATAATTATCATGCTCTTACTTGCCTTAATTATACGCATCAAGGTAAGGTAGATGTAATTTATATTGATCCTCCTTATAATACGGGTAGTGATGGGTTTACGTATAAGGATAAGAGATTCCTTGATAAATATCCTGATGGGGCAAAAGTTCCTTCAAACCATCCGCTAAGGCATAGTTCTTGGCTTTCGTTTATGGCTAAACGCTTAAAGTTGGCAAAAAGTCTTTTATCTGATAGGGGAGTTATTTTTATTTCTATAGATGATAATGAGTTTTCAAAGTTACGAGAATTATGTGATCAAATTTTCGACTCAACAAATTTTGCAGCTGTCTTTTTATGGAAAAGAACGGATACGCCACCTTCTTTGTCGAATAAAGTAAGACGAAAATTAGAGTATGTCTTATGTTATACATCAAGACCTCTTCCTAAACGGCAGTTTGTTCAGGGTTATGTGGATGGAGATGATGCCCCTTTGTTGAATGCAGGTAATCCTATTGGTACTTTAGAGTTTCCTATAGGTTCTGTACATTTCAACATAGCCGATGGTGTGTATTCTGCATCTGATGACAAAAAAATAAAATTGTTGGATGAGGTGGTGGTAAAGAATGGTTTGAATGCCAAAAAGTTTAGAGCTTCAGGTCATTTTAAATGGGGGCAGAATAATTTGATGAACGAAATAGGGAATGGTACATATTGTTTAATTAAAAGTAAGTTGTTTTCTATACGTTATCAGAAGGCTAATAAGTCGTATAAAATACCCTCTAACATAATAGATTCTCAAGTAGGAGTTGGAACAAATGAGGATGCAAAGAAGGAATTGCGTAGTATAGGTTTGGTGGGAAGTTTCGATTATGCAAAGCCACTTTCCTTAATAAAATATTTGGTAAAAATGGGATTCTATGAAGATAAAAACATTTGCGTCATGGATTTCTTTGCTGGTACTGGTACTACGTTACAGGCTGTTATGCAATTGAATGAAGAAGATGGTGGAACTAGACAATGTATCTTGTGTCAATCTAACGATGATGAGGATAAAGTATGTTCTTCTTTTACTTATCCGCGTGTTTCCGCAGCAATAAAAGGCTATGTTGCTCACAATAATTTAACTGAAGAATTGTGCCGCATAAAAATTACAACAAAGAATATTTTGAAATCCGAAGACTTGTTGTCTCAGATTAGAGAAATACAATTAGATAACGAAAATAATTATGAGTCGTTTAAGACTTTAATAAAAGAAGATGCCCTAGTGTTGGAAGGAACTCATAAAATGAATGCTGATGTCCCACCTCTCGGCAATTCTCTCAAGTACTATCGCACTTCTTTCGTAGGAACAAGTACGGCTAATCAGGCTACAGACCATGACAAGACAATCCTTGCCCAAAAGGCTGGATGCCTGCTGGCCTTGGCTGAGAATACGCTTTACGAAATGAAGAAAACTGATAGCTATCAGATATTCAAGGACAAAAATCATGAGGTATGGACGGCAATCTATTTCAAAGAAGATTATCGCCCGAAATATTTCAACGAATTTGTTCATGAAGTAGAGCAGCTTCAGGGCGTGAAGAATGTATATATTTTCAGTTGGGGCGACGTAGGTTCTTTCGATTCCTATTTCGAATATCTTTCTGGGGTAAATCTGAAGAGCATTCCTCAGCCTATCCTCGATATTTACAAATCTTTAAATGCTTAAGAAAGTATGGAACAGATACCTTTTCAGATAGAAGCCGTTGATAAACTGGTGGCTAATATAAAGCGATTATGGGGACATAGAGATCGCCAGATTCCTGTTGTTCTGAAAGCTCCTACAGGAAGCGGTAAGACTTATATGACTCAGAAGATGATTTGCGAGATGGCTGAACAGCCAGATTGGGATAGAGAGGTGACTTATGTATGGATTACATTCTCAGACGACCTCGCCATGCAGAGCAAGCATAAGTTTGATGTCTACTTCCCTACGAGTAAGCATGGTCGATTGTTGACGATAGAAGATTTTAGCCTTGGGGCTCTGCAGAAAAACGATGTGCTTTTCATCAACTGGCAAAAACTGGTGAGCGAGAAAGCCGGAAACCGTATATACAGACGACCGGAAAATCCAGATGAGCGACATGAGAGTAGAGTATACTTCGAGGATTTTGTAGAGAATACTCATGCCAACGGCGTGGAAATAGTATTTATAATCGACGAGTGCCATCTGAATGTAACCGAAGCAGCTAATCGTGACGTGATTAGCAAACTCGACCCGAAAATCTGCATTCATGTCTCTGCTACTCCGCCTCCTGAAGTGATGGCAAAAGCTGCAGATTATGACTCGAATGTGGTAATAAAACATGAAGATGTGGTAGCACAAGGGCTGATCAAGGAGAGCATCGTTACCCAGACGAAAGAGGATTTGGATAAATATCAAGGCGAAGATGAAGATCATGTACTGCTGAAACTTGCTATCGAAAAGCGCAGGGAACTTAAAGCGGAGATTGAGGCCTTCGGCAAAAATGTGAATCCGCTAGTTATCATCCAGTTGCCAAATGATGATGAAACCTTGATAGAACAGGGGCAGCCTACCAAGGAAGAGATTACGAAAGAATATCTTATCTCGCAGGGGGTAAAGGCAAACAGAATAGCATCCTGGTTTACTGGTAAGGCTAAGCCTGAGGGGCTGGAACGGAATGATAGCGAATACGAATACCTTCTGTTTAAAACTGCAGCCGGTACAGGTTGGGATTGTCCCCGTGCTCAGGTTCTGGTCATGTTTCGTGATATTAAATCTGAAATTTTCAGTACTCAGACCATCGGTAGAATTCTCCGTGTTCCAATCATGCACGAAGAAGTGTCTAAGGTTTTCCGTAATGGTTATCTTTATACCAACTTCTCGCGCAAAGCTGTAACAGAGGCTGATTATGGCGGAATGGGCAACAAGCCAAAAACGCTTATCTCTTACAACAAAAAGGGGGAAGATTACATCATCGACCCGAATCTGAAGACAGATATGCTGTCGCGTGTAGATTATGGAGATTTGGGTAAATCGGGTGAATTCCAACAATGTTTGTTTGATACATTCAATCGCTATTTCGGCATTACTGATGAGGATGTGTTTGATGATGTTGTAAAAAGAAAACTAGAAACTAAAGGACTCAACTTGAAGGGAAATTTGGCGCATGAGATAGTTTCAGATGCTCAATTCTATGATTACGAAAATATTGGAATCAACCTCAAGGAAGCTAAAGGGGTAGAGCGTGAGTGGAGTAGGAGTGATGTGCAGAAACTCTTTACTTTCACTTTGGTGGAAATCCTGCGTTCGCAATCAGATAATGATTGCAAGGTAGGAAACATCGTGCGTTCTGTACCAACTTTGAAAAGTGCCATACGCTTGTGGTTCAAGTATTATGCTCTGAAGAATGAAGACGAAGATAAATGGTATCGTATTTTCTTGTATGACGCATTAAACGGTTCAGCTTCAAGTATATTCAGACGTCTTATCACAGAAACGCTTAAGGCATACCATCCTTTGCTCGAAGAACAATTACGTAAGCGCAGAGAGGAAAACCGAAAACGGCAGAGTGTTCCTTTTGTCTTGAAGAAGATGTATTCTTATACAGAAGAACATGATGAGTTGACGGAGCAGAAATGTCTGTTGCATCCTTTCTTCTTGGGGCAAGACTATACTGGCAGAAAAACGGAAGAGAGTTTTTACAAGTATCTTGAGAGCCAGGATGGTATAGAATGGTGGTTTAAGAATGGAGATAGCGGTAAGGACTGGCTTGCCATTCGTTATTTCAGCGAAGAGCGCAACGAAGAAGCACTTTTCTATCCCGACTGGATTTTCAAAAAGAAGGATGGTACTATCGGTATCTTTGATACCAAAGGAGGGCAGACGGCTGCATCTAAAGATACGAAGAACAAGGCTGAGGCTTTGCAGAAGCGTCTTTCAATGTTGAACAACTTGGCTGGAGGCAGAATAAATTACGTTGGCGGTATTGTAATAACAGCTAATGGCACATGGTATTATAATAATAATGAAGAATATGTCTATCAGCCTGGTAGTACTGATGGTTGGAAAATGATGCAAGATATGTTTGATGAGGTGAAGAAAAAGAACAGTTCGAATACTGCAATTCTTCATGCCATCTCTCCTTCCGACCGCTTCACCCGTTTCCTCCCTCTGTATTCCATTCAGGCAGCCTGCGGCTACTTCGATAAATATGAGGAACCCGAGGCGGAAGGATGGGTGGATGTATCCTCGTTACCATTCACTCCGAATAGGGAAATGTTCGTGGTTCACGCTAAAGGCAACTCTATGCTGCCGAAAATTAAGGATGGAGACTTATGCGTGTTTGAGCGTTATCAAGGAGGTTCGAGAGAAGGAGAAATCGTACTCTCGCAGGTGAATGAATATTACGAGGAGTATGGCGGAAAATATACCATCAAAAAGTTTCATAGTGAGAAAACTGTGAATGAAGAAGGGGTGGAAGTTCATTCAAAGATAGAACTGCAGCCGCTCAACAAAGATGGCTTCCAGACCATAGAAATTCCAGAAGATAATGAAGCCAAGATTGCTACCATCGGCATCTTGAAATACATTATCCGTTAACGATAAAAGGGCAAAAGCATTATCCTATCTATCGGGTAAATGCTTTTGCCCTTTCTCTCTGTATGTCTTTTATTTCACTTTATTCCACCTCCTCGCACATTGCCATTTCTGCTCCCCGGTAAATCACAACGAGCTGATGAAGCTTCGTGGTCTTCACGGATTCGCGCACGATGTCGCTATCGGCGTAGCGCCTTATCTGGGCAGAAGCTTCCTCGAAGAGATGATTCAACTGCTCATCGCTGGTGCCCGACTTGCAATACTTCAGTTCCACAATGTAGGAGTCTTCCATGTCCTTATAAATGTCGCAAAGGGGCAGCAGGAAGATGTCGGCATAACCGCCATCGTTGTCGAGTTCTGAGATAGGACGGTAGAACTTGCATTGGCTCGCCATCGCCAGGGTGAAGCCATGAACGTAAGCCTCGCCCTTCTGCTTGTCACGCTGGGAGGAGAAGCGCTTCAGGCAATCGGCTATGTAGGCAAAGTAGGGCTTGAAGGCGGCTTCATAGGCCAGTTTGCTCTCCAGCTGGGTCTTGTCGTATTGCTCAAAGGTGAGGTCGTTCTCCTTGTAGGTATCCAGCAGATAGGTATACATCTGGTCGCGCACCACCTCGTTGGGAACCACGAAGCGGGTATTGCCCTGGTAGGTGCCGTCTATCGTTACCATGCCGAAATAGAAGAGCAGGCTCAGGAAATTATCGGGATCGTTGATGCGCTCGGCTGGGAAATTCTCCATCAGGGTTCCCGTGGTGAATCCCTTGGTCACGATATCCTGTATGATGCTGGCATCATGGGCAAATTCCCTGTCGTGGCGGATGAGCATGCGTATCTTGTCGTAGTCGATGCGGATGTTGGTTTCCAACATGCTATCAGGAATATCGTAATCGTTGCGGATATAATTGTCCACAAAATTGAGTACCATAACAGAGTTGTACATGGTTGTCTTGCCGTATCTTCTGATGGCGAAGCAATAGTTGTCATACCAAGGTTTCATCACTTCTATCAGCTCATCCACGCTATGGCGGAATGGCAGCACGCTGGCGTAATAGGCCAGCATCTGGCGCACTTCCTCCTCGGTGAATCCCACCATTTCGTTGAATTCCGGTGATAGGGAATAGTTGGTGCCGATGTTGAAACCGCTGGTCAGATCGTCCATTGTTACGGGACTTACTCCTGTAACGAAAACTCTGCCCAGTGAATCTCCGGCGGCTCCCTTGATGGTGTCGAAGAAATGGCGCAAATATCCCTCGCCGTGAGTCTGCTCGCGGTATCGTCTTTCATGCTCCTTGTGGGCAAGAATCTGATTGGTAAAATGGTCGTACTCGTCGATGAAGAGGTAAATCTTCAGGCCTGCTTCTGCACATTGGTCGCAGAGAAATCCTAATTGGGCAACGGCGTCTTCCTTCTGGTTCATCTCTTGCTTTATGCCTGGTGGCAAAAGGTTGGCGTATCTGTTGCAGAAGGAATTGAACTTGTTGTTGCAATGGGCATCAAGTCCCTTCTTGTAATTATCCAATCCTGCTGAAATCATGGCAAAGTTCAGATGCAGGATGAGGTAGCTGTTGCGTTCGGGGGTAGGATTTTCTCCGATGTATAGTTTGCCGAAGAGGCTTTCAAACTTATCCTTCTTGTTGATGTCGTAATAGTTTTCGAGCATGGAGAGGGTAAGGCTCTTGCCAAATCGGCGAGGGCGAATGAAGAAGAAATACTTGTTTGATTCTTCTATATTCTCGATGAAGGGAGTCTTGTCAACAAAGTAGCAATCGTCCTTGATAACATCTTCAAAGTTCTGCATTCCGTAAGGGATGCGTTTGCGATAGATTCGCTTTTGTCTTTCTATTCTTTCTATTTTTGCCATAATCGAAACCATTTTTTGTTTGATGCCGCAAAGTTAAGATTATTATTTGGAATACGCAAAGATTTTGGGGCTTTTTCTTGGTGGTTTATCAAAAAAATGAGTAGTTTTGCGGACGGGTATCAAATAGATAACGAAATATGAATCATAACGAGAAATAACGAGATAATGAATAAGATTACGGATAAGACAACGAATAAGACAATGGATAAGACAACTAATAAGATTGCGAATCAAATTACGATGCTGGGTACGGGAAACGCTACGATTTCACAGATTAACACAGATTTTTTGTTTGGATATTTGGGGGAATCCTTCTCCCGATTATGGCAAGAATGAATCTGTGTAAATCTGTGGAATCTGTGGGACTTTTGAATTAATGAATTAATGGGGTTATTCAACAGAATCCGGTAGGAGAATCTTGGTTATTTCCCGCTCCCCGAAATCTATCATGGCGTTGAAGAGGCTCACTTTTTCTGCCTTTCTGAGGTCTTCTAGTGTGAGCTCGGCTTCCTCGATGATGCCGGCTTCCAGGAGCTGGGCTCGCTTGGTTCCATGGAGCAGGGGATGCTTGGGGGTGAGCCAGTTGTTGCCATCAAAGAGGGCGAGGTTGGTGAAGGAGGTATCGGTAATGAGGCCGTTTTTTACGATGATGATTTCATCGCAATCGCCCTTCTGCGCCATCAGGGCGTTGAGCGCACTTCGGTCGGTGCTCTTGTAGGTGTAGTCGATATTGTTATCCTCTACCACCTTGAGGGAATGAATCTCCTTCATCTTGTAGGGGGCGTATTCGATGGCTTCCACGCCCTGGGCACCATAAACCACTCGTGCCTTGTAAAGGTGCATTTTCTCATTTGGGGAAATGAGGGATGAGAGTTTTATTTCTTCAGATGCGAGGGATAGAAAGGATGGAAAGAACCTGCGGATGGTTCTCTCCATTCTTGCCTGATGATAGGGCAGGGCCAGCGCCTTGCCGTTCTTGATTTTTATTGTTTCTACAAATTGCTGTTTCATATTTTTTTAAAATCGTGTATTTTTTTTGGGGAATGAAAGGCGAGTTTAAAACGGAAGATAGATTTTCTGAATCACTTCCTCGTATTCCTTCCGGCAATCGCTCTTCGAGGTGATGCCGCCGCCTGCCTTGAAATACAATTTTCGGTTTGCCTTCGGCTCCTTTCCTTCGCTTGCCTTTCCTTCCTTTGCCTTGAAATTCTTTTCTCCATCTGTTTCAAAATCAACTGGCGAAGTTTCTTCCTCGATGAATCGAATCATGACGGCGGAATTGAGTTCGCCCTGGTCGTAGATTCCCATGATGCCCGTGTAGAAGCCGCGGTCGTAGCCTTCTGCCTCTTGGATAATCTGCATGGTTTTATCCTTCGGGGCACCCGTGATGGAACCGGCTGGGAGCTGGGCATCGAGGATTTCGCCCAGATGATGCGGGTAATCTTCGGGCAGGCGACCGCTGATTTCTGAACTGGTTTGCAGAATGTCGCCCTTGTTGGTATGCAGCACGTCGATGTAACGGTATTTATCTACCCTTACATTCTCTGCCACCCGGCTCAGGTCGTTTCTTATCAGATCTACGATGGTGGCGTGTTCTGCCGCCTCCTTCCGGTCTTCCATCAGCTGCTTTTCGGCATTGGGGAGTGATGCATCCAGGGTTCCCTTCATGGGATAGGAGTAGATTCTTCCGCCCTTGATTCTGACGAAGGTTTCGGGAGAAAAGCAGACGAAGGGGGTGAGATTTCTCTTTCTTCTGAGCAGCAGTTTATACTTCCCTTTTGCGCGATGAAAAATATCCTCTAAAGAGAGATTGCAGCTCACGGGAACCCGGCAGGTGAGATTCGTGAGATAGCTGTTGCCCGCCATAATGTTGCTCTTCACGATGTTGAAGCTTCGCTCGTAATCCTCGTAATGTGGTGGTTCTATCTGCCAGGTGGTCTCCGAAGTCTCTTCCTTCAAAGTCTCTTTCCAGACATGAGAAAGGTTCCCTCTTCCTTCAAAATCGAAGAGGCATTCTTCGGGATTTATATCGGATAGCAAGCGGATGAAGGCCTTGTCTCCCTGATAGTTGATAACAAAGAGAAAAGGCTCATCCTGGCTTGCCTGCTGATTGATTTTATCTATGATTTCCTGTTTCATGCCTGCAAAGATACTGCTTTTCTTTGGATGAGCAAAAGATTGGTTACAGATTTTTGTTTGATGGGACGCCTTCTCCACACGCCCTGAAAGGGCAGAAGCTCCTAGCCCAGGGCAACACCCTGGGTTTTAGCAAGATTTTAGCAATGCGCCCTGTAAGGGCAAAAGCTTTAAAATGCGGCGATGATAAAGCTTTTGCCCTTACAGGGCGACGTTGTTGCTTGCATGTTTACCCAGGGCGATGCCCTGGGCTAGGAGCTTCTGCCCTTTCAGGGCGTGTGGCGCATATTTAATAGGCTTTTCCTGCCTTTTTAGTACGCTTCTCCCTGCTCTATTTCTTCCTGCGTGATGCGCTTGCGGTCGA
>ERZ791794.518-NODE-518-length-27108-cov-2.557313_pt1 | contig 27108 bp, 18 predicted proteins | sample MGYA00510312_ERZ791794 | MGnify/ENA primary metagenome ERZ791794 (study PRJEB30046, sample SAMN00791977) | human gut metagenome | study: EMG produced TPA metagenomics assembly of the A metagenome-wide association study of gut microbiota in type 2... | reverse complement strand
CTGCATATCATGGTAGTGATTCTCAAGAGTCTCACAAACCTTAAGGAAATCAGCGTATGCCTCTGGGAACTCCTGCTCCATCTGAGCGATTGGCATTGGAGTACGAACACCGGCAACAACGTCCTCACCCTGTGCATTGATAAGGAACTCACCCATAAGCTTGTTCTCACCAGTTGCAGGATCACGTGTGAATGCAACACCTGTACCTGACTCGTTATTTAAGTTACCGAATACCATAGGCATTACGTTAACAGCTGTTCCCCATGAATAAGGGATATCGTTATCTCTTCTATAAACATTTGCACGTGGGTTGTCCCATGAACGGAATACAGCCTCGATAGCAAGCTTTAACTGCTCTACAGGATCTGAAGGGAAGTCTGTTCCTAACTGATTCTTGTACTCAGCCTTGAACTGCTCTGCTAACTCTTTAAGGTCAGCTGCTGTAAGGTCTACGTCAAATTTAACACCTCTGTCCTCTTTCATCTTGTCGATGAGCTGCTCGAAGTATTTCTTTCCTACTTCCATAACAACGTCTGAGAACATCTGGATGAAACGTCTGTATGAATCATATACGAAACGCTCGAATGCTGGATCTGGGTTACCAGCGATCATAGCTGCAACAACATCATCATTAAGACCAAGGTTAAGGATTGTATCCATCATACCCGGCATTGAAGCTCTGGCACCTGAACGAACAGATACGAGAAGAGGATTCTTAAGGTCACCGAATTTCTTTCCGTTAACCTCCTCCATCCATTTTACACCTTCCATAGTCTGAGCCATAATCTCATCATTGATCTTACGTCCATCCTCGTAGTACTGTGTACAAGCCTCAGTAGTGATTGTGAAGCCCTGTGGTACAGGAAGTCCAATCTCTGTCATCTCAGCGAGGTTAGCACCCTTACCACCGAGAAGATTACGCATGGTCATGTTACCCTCTTTGAAGGTATATACCCACTTGTTTGCCATTTTGCAATTCCTCCTAAATTTTATTTCTGGTATGGTAAAAAAACCATCCATATACTTGATTAATGTGTGCACTCATACAAGCGCACACATTAATAATACCATAATTTCAGCAAATATCAACTAATTTTTATTATCTTTTCCCTTATGTTTCATACTATTTTTTTGAACACGGACAGACTTAACATTCTTTACTATGACAAATATCATAATTGCAAGAATTGCAACTATCCCAAGCGCACCAATAGCCAGCGGAACGGCCATTCCACTCTCACTGATCATGGTGGCAAGCGGTACCTGCTCATCTGCTATATCATGCTTATTGTCGTTTGCCGCCTGTGGTACCTGCTCATCTGCTATATCAGTATTTGGCTGTGCCTGCGGTGCCTGGATTCCATCCTGCGGATCATTCTGTCCGTCAGGCACTATTGTGTTTGCGGCATTTGCTCCATCTGCAGCTCCGTTATTTGCCGCTCCTGCTGCATTGCCCGCTGCATTAGCTGCCCCGGCTGCATTTGCTGCTCCTGCTGCTGCCTGATTGCCGCCTGCCGCAATATTGTCATTTGCTCCATTTCCGGCGGCAGCCATGCTGGATGCAGCCCTTGAATATACAAAATTGAACACGTTTTCTGACGCATTTGACGACAGCTTTCCTGTCTGATTATAGCTGTCCGGAATATATCCATCTATATACAGATATGCTATAACCGGCTCATCGCCCACATTACCATAATAGGTACGGCTTTCAGCAAGCTTATTGCCATCTGTATCCACATAGTTGACTGTATACTCAGCAAGCTCGCCCGGTATGCCGTATGCTACAACATAGTCCTGATCTCCCGATACGAGAAAAGCCGACTGTGCAACTGTATTATTGTCACGGCCGCTTAATCTGATTCCCTTTACGTAGTACTTGCTGTTTTCATTAAGTGCCACACTGCCCTGTGCATCACAGCTGATGACATCTCCATATTCAAGACCTGTGACAATTATTTTGTCTCCTTTAGCAGAAACAGAAACCGAAGCCTCATTGCCTGATGCCTTGCGCACCTGCACACCACCGTTTATGCTTCCCTGACCTCCGGCTGAGAAGGAAACAGTGTATGTATATGAAAATGCCTTTGCATCTGCTGTCTGTGAGAAAACACCGGTTATGACAACAAGAGCTGCAAGAAAATATTTAAGCAATCTTTTCATTTTGCTTAGCCCCCTTTCTGTCACTTACGAAAGCCAGTATCATCAAAATAATACCAATCACAAACACTACAGCTGACGCTATTGACCAGATATCTCCGGTCTTCACCTTGCTCGTTGTAGTTGTAAATGTAGGTGGATTTTGCGAAGTCGGATTTGAATTGTCCTCCACAGCAAAGTTCATCATGAGCTTTGCGAGTGTATCCTGATATATATTACCCTGACTTTCTCCGTCAAGTCCTACTAAAAGCTTCACACTGCCTCCCTCTCCAGGCTCTAATGTCTTTAAATAAAAGAACTTATCCAGAGAGTTTGTAGCCTCATTGAGTCCTTTTCCGGCTGTTGCCTCCTTCTCTCCACCTACACTGGTGCTGCTGTATATAGTGTCCTCTTTTCCATCCGGTCCTACGAAAGTAAGAATATATGAGTATCCACCATTTTCAGCCACAGCCTGTGTATCCTCAAGACTCTTTAATACATCATTGGACATATACCATTTCGTCGAAATACTGCTGTTATTCTTTATATCAACGGAAAATGTTACAGAATCTCCGGGCTCCATCTGTGAGACAGAGGCTGCTATTTTATTTGAATCGAACGAACTGACCATCTCCTTGCCGGTAAACTCACATGAGCCGGCTGTAGTAGTATTCTCATCTGCAAATACAGTGCCTATCGAACCAAGGATAAACAACATGCATGATAATAATGCGATAAATTTTTTCATATTGTCCTCCTTTACTCTAAGCTAAGTGCCCCGTCATCTGATATATTTACATCAACACCCCACGCACTCTTAATTGCGTCCTTTGCATTGTGTGTCTGTACTGCATCAACAGTTGCCTCCAGCACAAACTGCGCACCATCATATTCATAGGTAGTAGTGATGGTTGTAAGTCCGTTATCATCAATCTGTGATGTCTGACCCACAATAGCTGCGATATCGCCGGATATACTGATTTTGTCTGTAAAATCAGTGGATGTCTGACCTTTTTTTAAAATAGAATTGTAGTAAAATACATTTCGCTCTGTAGTCTCAGCACTCTTATCCTCTGTCCAGCCATCGTTTGTAAAGTCAATCTGTATCTTTGATGGATCAAGGTTTGAAAGCTTATCACCTGTCTCCTTGTCTGCCCAGTAATGCTGCACAGTCACTCTCACATACTCATCTATCGAGCCGCTGTTTTTGACAGCAAGCTTCTCATCGTACTTTTTGTCGAGAATCAGTTTTTCATCTCCGGCATTTTTTAACATATCGCCAAGCAGCACTCCTGTTGCCTCGCTCCAGTCGTCATCCTTATGCTTATAATCACGCCAGCTCACATCATTGCCATTCTCAGTTAAAGTAACACCGATGGATTTGATATCAATCTGAGCCAGATAATTATCACTCATATATGTAAGAGTCGCTTTTGTAGATCCGATTGTCGATGCTGCAAGCATTATCGCAGAGGATGCTACAAGTATAATTGGAAGTTTTCTTCTCATTACTCTTCGCCCTCCTCTTTATCATATTGTGCTGTCGCATCCCATTTTGCATCAGGTGCGACACACGGATTGCCATTCTCATCATATGTGACAGGGGTACACTCCTGAACCACAACTACATTGAAGCTGGTCTTTACCTTTTCACTAACTGTGATAGCTGCAACAATTGGCTCGGTTTTACCACCAACCGGCACTACCTGACTGTAATACCAGTAGCCATCATCTGAAAGGCTCCAGTTTGAGCCTGATGCCTGTATATCAAACTGGCTTGCTGCAATTACCTTTACCCTGACAAAACAGTCTGCTTTTCCTGTATTCTCAATCTCAATAGTTTTCTTCCAGTCCTTAAACTTCTCCTTGACATCAGTTGTAGGACCGATATCTACTGAGATACCACCCTTAGCCGTAGCATAGGTTGTAAAATATGCCAGTGTCGGTTTGACTGAAACACCACAGACAATAAGTGTAGCAGCAAACACTGCACATACAAGAATACGGTGATTTCTATTAAGTTTTTTACAAGACTCTGATAATTTCTTCATTAATTCTGCACCCATTCCCATCCGGTTCCGTCATACTCAAAATGGTTTACGACACCGGTACTATAAATCAATTTGTCGTTGTAATCGTTTGTGAAATCAACATCTGCGGTCTCACCGGCCACAATCTGTGTCTCTATGCTGTCAGAGGAGGTCACCTGATAACTGCCTGCGGCATATACCTCCTTTACTATCACCCTTGACCCTGCCGGAATATTGTCAATAACTACACTCTTAGACCCTGTACTGTCAAATCTGATTGATGCAATATCTGAAAACACCACATTGCCATCCCTGTCATAGGCCTCAACATCAAATGCAAACACCGGCTCCCCGAGTGCTGTATTGTATGTCTTTAATGTTTTATTAATCTGTAGGCTTCCCATAAGCCCGGTCTGTTCAGGCTTCAGCTCTATATCGATATCATCATATATCCATGAATCCGAGCCGCTTCCTGTCATGGCAAACTCATTATTAGGAGCCGAAACCAGATACGGCACAAATGTGTATCCAAATCTTGCCGAATTAGCCGGCTTTGCATACACCAGATACAGTCCCGTCTTAACGCCTGTGACGTTTCCCCTTCCGTTTGAAACATCTATTACCTCATCTGCTGTCAAAGCCCCTTTGTCTGCAATGTCCGCAGCTGTCTTTGCCATCTTTTCCCAGTCATCTGCGGTAGTTTTACTGCTGATATCTGATATAGATTTAGCCAGCTCATCAAACTGCTTCGTTGCAGTGTATACATCGTTCTCATCTACATCTGCCACTCTGTAAAGCTCTACGGGAAAATCCACAGTATACAAATCCTCCCATGTATCAGGGATATCAACTGTTATAGAGCATTTCTTATCAATATCAATATGCGTCCTTGCAAAAATGCTTCCACATGGCAGAGAAAATAAGACTATCGCTGCTATAGCTATACTGACAGCTCTTTTTATACTATTGTGCATTTTTCCTCCTTCCTGATTCTATCTGAATCTATACAATATCGTTTTACTAAGTATCTTACAAATTACAATATACAAAACCAGAAACAAAATACCAAGCACTATGGCTTCATGTAACGGCTGTATCTGCCTTACATCCTCGACAATAAGTCCCTGTGCATCATTCGCAATCCTGTGGCCTCTGATAAGAAGCCTGTGGGAATTCACACCATACGGTGTACATGTGATAAGAGTACAGTAATCCTGACCTTCCTCAATCTTTAAGTCATTAAGCTCATCAGGTAAAACAATCCTTATCTGATCAACCTCGTAGGTCAGCGTCTCACCAAGCACATACAGCTTGAAGGTATCACCCTCCGCCATCTGGTCAATATCCGTAAAAAGCTTAGATGACGTAAGTCCTCTGTGGCCTGAAACAGCACAATGTGTGCTTGCTCCGCCAACCGGAAGCGATGTGCCCTCGATATGGCCAACACCTATCTGAAGTATTGTATTGTCTGTGCCGTGGTAAATCGGCAATGAGACATTGATGGACGGAATCTCAATATAGCCCATGACTCCTGTGCCAGATACATCAAGTAGGCTTTCATACTCTGCTCTGTCCGAATCAGACATATCATATCTGTCCTGCTTGCTTAAAAGCTTTTCATTGTAAGCCTCTGCCGCCTGTCTCATTTCTTCAAGCTTTTGTTCATCTGTATTGTCTACTGCATCGACATAGCTTGCGATTGCCCTTGACTGATGGAATGAATTCCAGTAATCACTCACCGTCGGGTATAGCAGTAAGGACAGTCCTGCAAGAAACACTATGACAAACAAAATAGTTGATAATTTTCTTCTCATAGCACTCTCCTTACTGTTATCATTTGCATAATATAATTATGCCTATTGTAACTGCCACGAACCACTAAAGTGGCTCATGGCAGTTATATTTTATCATAAAATGATATTATTTAACACGCTTCTTTGTTACAAGAACAATTCCGCCACCGACTACTAATATAGCACCGATTACATAAATTGCAACACGTCCGGCACCACCGGTTGCAGGAAGGACTGAGCCCTTAAAGTTCTGTACAGGTGTGCTTAAGCTGCCCTCAGCTTTATCAGCTTTAAGTGTAATATTACCGGTCACCTTATCTCCGCTTAATGAATTAAGCTCAGGAGCATCAGACTCAATTGAGTGGTCTGCCTTGATTGTGAATTCAATATCGTTTGCAGTGTTGTAGCCATCAGGAGTCTTTGTCTCCTTAAGTACATAATCACCGTCATCAAGTCCGCTGAATGTGAAGACATCATTCTTATCACCGGAAATTACCGCTTTGATTTCTTTGTCTGCTTCACCTTTAATCTTTTTGTAAAGAGTAAACTCTGCACCATCGAGTGCTTCGTTCTTCTCATTTACCTTGTTGATTACAACCTTGTATGTAAATACGATTACTGTATCCTCCGGAGTCTCACCTTTGTCTCCCTCACCACCATTGTTAGGGTTGTTAGAGAACTCAAGCTTAACCTTATTTGGGTTTCCTTTTGAACCGATAACAGCATTTTTATTGAGAGTTGCTTTGTACTCAACTACAATCGTATCACCATTTTTCGCTTCAAATTTCTCTGCTAAAATATTGTCACATGTAAAAGTAAGCTTTTTGCTAGCTGCGTCATAATTTGTTTTAAAGAATGATGTAACATCCTTATCACCTAATTTAACAGTAACAGTTCCTTTATTGAAATCAAGTCCCTGTGAAAGAGTATCATCAAATTTGAGGTAATATGACTTATATGACTCAACATTTGCAGGTAATGTAGCTGTAAGCTGGAATGGAACTACATCTCCGATATCATAATCGGCTGAATCCTGCCATTCTGTTGTATCACCTGTTGTGTCGTTTGTGTCTTTTACTTTCTTCTCAACAGAAGGTACATCTGTCTTTGGTGTAATTGTTGTATCAGCAACGATATTGAGGATATACTCTGTGTAAGCCTCGTCACCTGTTAAAGAGCTATCCTTATCCTTGATGAGATAGTAACCAGGCTCAAGTCCTGTAATCTCAGTCTTGGCATTGTCCTGTGCTACTGAAACAGAACCTGCTACTGTAGTGCTTAAAGCTGAAGCAATTTTCTGTGCCTCTGCCTTAAGATCTGAAGAGTTCATTCCTGAAAGCTTCTCTACATAAGCTTTTACATCCTTAGCAAGATCTGTCTTTTTTTCTGCCTTGATACCGGTACCCCAGTCAACGTTTGAAAGTGTTGTCTGTGATTTTGAAAGATCTCCCTTTAAAATCTGGTAAGCCTCATAAGTGTGGCCTGCCTTTGCCTCATTAACAGTGATGGTAAATGTTTTTTTGGCGCCTTCGCCCTCAGCAAATACTGTAACGCTCATTGCAAGTGTAAGTATCATTGCAAGAACTAAAGCAATGCTTCTTTTGATCGTTTTCATATTGCATTCTCCTTTTTATAATGTTTCATGTTTTTTATAGAAAAGTGTTATTACGGCTATTGCTATAAGCACAACTCCACTTAACATATACAACCATCTGTTACCGCTTCCACCTGTTTCCGGAAGCTCATACTCTATGAGTTTGTTTGTAATCTCAACAGTACCGGACTCTATTGCATTGGCGCTGCCCGGTGCAACGTTTGCATCGGTCTTTGACATTTGTGTACCATTTATATCCTTAAATATATATGAAACATCATAGCCTGACATACTGTTGTTCTGATTTATTCCAACCTCTGTCACATAATATTTATATGTGGTACCGGTCAGAATACCATTTTCATTTACATCCTGCAATGGCAGATTTTCAAATACATATGACCATTCACCTGCCGAATCAGCTGTCACCTCAACCGGACTGCCATACTTCTTATCATTACCAGCCGAATCCACCTGATGCAGCTGCAGATAAATCTTTCCATCAGTCTTGTCTAACGGATTATTCTTTGAATCAGTCCATTTTTTATCGACTGAAATGCTGGTGGTCGCAACTGCTACATCCTCATAATAATACGGTGTATTTACCTTTGCCATATCACTTCCCTGTAATGAGCTGTTTTCAGCTACAACAGGATGTGCTGAGTTATCTGCACTGAAATAGAAATACTCCTTGTGTGGCTCTGCCGAGAGTATGTAACCATCCGGTGCCTTTGTCTCAACTATGTAATACTGTGTATTATACTCCAGATTGTCAGTACTCATACTGATATCAATTCTGCCGTTCTTATCGGTGGTATACTTACCTAACGGCGTATAAGAGCCATCCGGTGTGTATCCAAACAATTCAAACTCAGCGCCCTCAAGCTGCCTTCCATAATCATTCTTATCTACCTTATACAAGGTAAATGTATTGCTCTTAATTACTCCGGCAGATGATTTTGACTCTTTGTAAACTGTCCGGTTATCCTTTCTGTCTTCTCCCTTTTCGATGCCCTCAAGCTTTGCTGTATTGCTGACATCCATTATAATCGGACTGTGTTCACCAGGAGTACCAATAACCTGTGCATTGACCTGATAAGTATATGTCAGCATAATGGTTTTGCCATCAGGTACATCTGCATTTATGTTTCTATATGAATAAGCACTCCTTTCATAGGTGCCATCCTGTGTACTGTAATTCCACTTACATTCATCAATCGTTTCTCCCGGCTTATATGTTCCATCGTTTTGCTTAATAGCTTCTCTAAACTTAACTGTAGCCGGCATTAAATCAATATACCATAATGTCTGAATACCATTACCATATGTACGTGTTGTAAATCTAAGCACATCTTTAAGCTTCAATGTATCGCTATCAGGCAGATAGTCCTTGCCTTCAGGGTTTATTATAACCGTATAACGCAGCCTGTGATTATCCTCATCCCACTTGTAGTTCTTGGAAATAACCTTATCCCCCTCAGTAGGATTATCACTGCCCGATTCGTTAGGCTTTGACATGGTCTGTGTCTGAGAAGCCGATCCGATTTCTTTATTTGTATTTGAAGATGCTGTGGCTGTATTCTTATAAGCCACTGTTTTACCGGCTTCAAAATTCTCAAAATCATCTATCGTGCACTTGTATACTACATATATGTGAGAGTTCTCATTCCAGCCATGTATAGTTGTATTGGATTTATCAGGCTTTATAACCCTTGTAACCACAGTATTTGTGTTTTTATCCAGCGTAGTACCTGTTTGAATTCCATTTATAAACCAGTCGCTGCCTGATACCGTATATAGCGCACCTTCAAAGTCAGGATAAACAAAGCCCTCCTTATCAGCATGGGCTAACATTATCTTTACGCTCTGCAGTGTAACACCCTCCGGAAGCTTATCAGTGATGGTATACTCTGTTGCATCGGCATCCATAAGTACATCAACTCGCCATGTGAGTGTTCCATCACTTTCTGTGGTTTTCAAATAAGTCTGACCTATATGACCGTTTCCATCAGTCTTTACAATCTTTGATGTCGTATGGCTATAAGATGCAGATGCACTTGAATTTAAAGCTTCGAACTTATTCACATACTCAAGCTTTCCACTTGCTGTTGTGTCGGCAGTTGTGCTGTACGTAAATACTACTTCTTTTTCACTGTTGCTTGTCGGATAATCCTTATTAAAGCTGACATTTACCGAGGTAAATCTGTAGTCATCAGATTTGGATACTTCATTAAATTTTGCTGTTTTTGAATTATTATTCTTATCCAGATATTCAACAGTAATGTCACCGATATATCCATCAAACTTTTCCTTAACCTGACTTACAAAATCATTCATCTGGGTATACGTCATGTAATGATAATTCTTCTGAGGTTTGGACGACATTGTATCAGCTATGCCAAACTTCTTAGGAAATCCCGATGCCGGAATTGTAAACTTAGCCTCCCATTTTAAAGTATACAGACTGTTATCTGTCTTTTGAGCATCAACAAGCTTCTTTGTAATATTCTGCTTTGTTTTTGGAACATTTACACTTGAAGAGCTCTTATATGACTTATCATCCTTAGTGAGAATAGCATTATTATTAAATTTCTGGTCATCAAATGTCTGCAATGCCTTTGTATAGTATCGGACAGTATACTTATTGCAGTTCTTGTTACCATCTGTAGAATTAAATGTAACCGATGTCACCTTGCCACTGCTGTCTTTGTTAATTGTATATCCGTCACTAGGTGATATATCAATGCCTGTAATCTTATCAAACATATCATCTGTCAGGACAGCTCCCGCAATATCCTCACAGGTTTTATTTACTGTAACCGTCCAGATAATTTGGTTATTAGTCTTATCATATTTACCGGATTTTTGTATAAGATTTTTGTAATACTTTACATAGCTGCTTGACGTATCTATGACAGTTTCTTTTGATTTTGGGTCTGTTGATTTACCGGTAACGAAATTAGTTGCCTGCCATGTAGCATTATTTCCCAAATTTCCGGCATTGGTCAGGTAATACCTGTATGTAATAGAACAGTTCTCACCTGCACTTAATTTTGGAAGCTTTGCAGTAAGTGTTGCCTTTCCCGCATCTGCTGGGTCATTCTTTCCTGTAGCTGTTGCAGTATAACTGCTTTCAGCATCCTGACCGTTTTTCTTTATGCTGTAGGTAAATCCGGTAGTATCAACCCTCATACCATTGCCGTTAAATTCATCTGTTATTTCGATATCATCAGGTGTACCTTTTTTAGAAGATACATCCACAGTAAACTCAACATAATAATTACCATTTTCATCAATAGCAATATTATTATTGTTTGTATTGCTCTTCTTTACAGAAATATCGTAGTTTAAGGAATCATTTCCGTTCCAGTGGACATTATTCTTGTCTACTGTTATGGTGACATCACCACCGATATAGATATCCACATCACCAGAATCATTGGTCTTGCCCTCACCAAAAGCTTCTGCCTTTGCCCAGCCCTTTATATCGCTGCTGTTACCCTCAATATAACCATCTGCAAACTTGATAAGAATCGCATATGTACCATCCTCATTCTTGATATATCTGTACTGAAACTGTTCCGTATCTCCGTTGTCATCACATTTTGTCTTCCAGTAATTGCACAGCTCATCCGGAATAGTCACCGATGGATCATAGACATAATAATAATTCTTAACAGTATTGCCATTGGCATCTACCGTATCATTCTTTCCGATTCCAAAGTCCAGCTTAACCTCAAGCTTGAACTTCTCGCCGTTCCAGTCCACCGGTTTGCCCTCACTTGACATTTTGGTATATGAGCCATTTGATTGCAGTTTTTGAAGATTAACATAGTTTTCTGTGACATTATCTATGGTATAATCCTTCTGATTCTGATCTGCTGCTGATGCAGGTTGTATAAGTCTGTACGCAGTAATGCCCAGCACTATAACAGCCATCGATATAATAAATGTAGCAAGCTGTCTACGTCTTCTCACTCTTTTAAGCCGCTCTTTGCCGAGACGTTCCATATCCTTATCCATTCTGCATCCTCCTTTCATAGAGTTATATATAATTCATTTTACTTAATCGTTATTCAACAGCTAATATATTACACACTTTTGGTCACACAACGGTCACACGAGCCTTCAAATCGGGATTTTCTACTTTTTTACCAAAAAGTTTCAAATAACACTATTCAATTTTGCCAATTTTAGACAATGGCCAGATGGCAAATGTAATTCTGCCGACTACCTGCTCCTCTGAGACACAGCCTATAGCTGTATTTCTTGAATCAAGTGATACACTTCTGTTATCGCCCATCACGAAAATCTTGGATTCAGGAACCTGATAAGGCAGCTCTATATTACAGTCTCCTAAAGCTTTTTCATTGAGATACGGTTCATCAATTGCGATATCGTTTACATAAACCGTGCCATCCTCTGATATATTGACCCAGTCACCAGGCATCGCAATAACTCTTTTTACAAGTATCTTGTTATTGTAATAAAAAGCTATGACATCTCCTGTTTTAAAGTCATGCCCCTTTGATGCCATAAGCACCTGTCCCTCCTGTAACGTCGGTGACATAGATGTTCCGGTCACCTTCAAAATAGGAAGCCACAGGTTTGCGACCAATATTGCTGCCGCTGCCACTACCACAAGGGTTCCTATGGTATTGAAGAGTGTTGCTGCAAATTTGTTGTTATACTTCACTCTTCTCAGTTCCTGACGCAGCTCCTTTATGCCAAGATCATCGCTATAACGGTCATAGTCGTCTGTCATGATACTGCGATAGCCCGATGTATCTTCAGTCTTCTCAGCACTTTTATTCTCAACTCTGTTTTCTTCTGAAACCTTCCTTGATATTTCCTTTTCTATATGTACAGATATATCCTCCGGCCGGTTTCCTTTTTTAGTCTGCTGATATTCCTTCTCTATTTCAATATTTTTTTCTATATCAGTAGTTATGTCTGGCGCCGGTGTTACATATTTGGCCGGAATTATTTCCGCTATTTCCTGTGATATATTTTCATCAACATTTTTGGTCTGCTTATGTACCTGCGTTACTTTTTCAGATGACTTAACAGATGTTTCCATCATATGTGCCAAAAGTAAATCAAGCTTATCCTCATTGGTAAGTGGTTTCTGTTCGACATCCTTCAGCTCCTCATCTTTGCTTAAATCCACTACATCAATATTATTTTTGCTTTCTGCAACAGCTGCAGTATTGTTATGATTAATCTCTGCAACTACCTTTTTATTGTATTCAGCATCTGTGTAGCTTTTTGTCGAATTTGTGAGGTTAGCTGATTTATTCTGCTTAATTTTCTTCTGTTCTCTTTTTTTTCTTAGCTCAATGTACTTTACGGCAACTCTTGCCAGAGCATATATTGCCTTTTTATATATTTTTTCTATCATTCTTTTGTCCAATTATCCATTTCATAACCACAAAATATTGCTTCTATATTATTTTCTTGTCAGATTATTTGAAGCCATGGATATTACGGCAGCAAATTTCTGGATTTCCTCTGTTGCTGACGTGAGTTTATTAATTGCAGCATTGATATCACCAGATGTCTTTACCTCACGCTCAAGTGTCTGAATATGTTTTTTTGTCTCGTCAAGCTCTTTTCTTAAGTGTTCAACCTCTTTACTTCTGTCTAAAAGCATCTCAAGCAGTTCACTTCTGCTTAGTTTCTTTAATTCTTTTGCTTCCATATTCACAATCTCCATATATCAGAACAACCAAAGAATAGATTACTATATCTTTGGTTGCCCTTTATTATCTGTATTATATTACAAAATTAAAATTCAAATTTCTTTGCAAAATAAGCATCAAGCTCATCAATTGCGATACGCTCCTGCTCCATTGTGTCACGGTCACGTACTGTCACGCAGTGGTCTTCCTCTGAGTCGAAATCATATGTCACGCAGAATGGTGTTCCGATTTCATCCTGACGACGATATCTCTTTCCGATTGTTCCTCTGTCATCATACTCACAGTTGTATGTCTTTGAAAGCTGTGCAAATACCTTTTCAGCACTCTCATTGAGCTTCTTTGACAGTGGAAGCACTCCAATCTTTACAGGTGCAAGTGCTGGATGGAAATGGAATACTGTTCTGACATCCGGCTTCTCCGGTGTACCGATATCCTCTTCATCATAAGCTGCACAAAGGAAAGCGAGTACTACACGGTCTGCACCGAGTGATGGCTCGATAACGTATGGCAGATATTTCTCATTCTTCTGGTCATCGAAGTATGTAAGATCCTGTCCTGAAACTTCCTGATGACGTCCGAGGTCATAATCTGTACGATCCGCAATGCCCCAAAGCTCGCCCCATCCGAATGGGAATAAGAACTCGATATCTGTAGTTCCCTTTGAATAGAAGGCTAACTCAGCAGGATCATGATCACGCAGTCTCATCTCATCCTCCTTGATTCCAAGGGAAATGAGCCAGTCACGGCAGAAGCCTCTCCAGTACTTAAACCACTCAAGATCTGTTCCCGGCTCGCAGAAGAACTCTAGCTCCATCTGCTCGAACTCACGTGTTCTGAAGGTGAAGTTACCAGGTGTAATCTCGTTACGGAATGACTTACCAACCTGTCCGATACCGAATGGAATCTTTTTACGTGATGTACGCTGTACATTTTTAAAGTTTACAAAGATACCCTGTGCTGTCTCAGGACGAAGATATACTGTATTCTTAGCATCCTCTGTAACACCCTGGAATGTCTTGAACATGAGGTTGAACTGTCTGATATCTGTGAAATTGTGCTTGCCGCATGATGGACATGGAACATTGTGCTCCTTGATGAAATCTACCATCTGCTCGTTTGTCCAGCCATCAACTGATGTCTCAAGCTCAATACCATTGTCCTGTGCAAAATCCTCGATGATTTTGTCTGCTCTGAATCGCTCATGGCACTCCTTACAATCCATAAGTGGATCTGAGAAGCCTCCGAGATGTCCTGATGCAACCCATGTCTGAGGATTCATGAGGATGGCACAGTCTACACCTACATTATAAGGATTCTCCTGGATAAATTTCTTCCACCATGCTCTTTTTACGTTGTTTTTAAGCTCTACGCCCAGGTTTCCATAATCCCATGTATTTGCAAGACCTCCGTAAATTTCTGAGCCCGGATATACAAATCCTCTTGCTTTTGCTACCTGTACGATTTTGTCCATGGTTTTTTCCATAATTCCTGTTTCCTCTCTATCTTATGATTTTTATTCTTATTTAAAATTAAATAACGGTTTAACAATCCGAATTGCAATAGATTTTATTTATAGTTTATTTAAGTATTAATGCACTAATCTATTTATCAGTCTGCTTATATACTACTTATATATAACATATGTGACATATGACACCGGCACCGAATTATCCTCCTCGCTGTCAAAGTCGAATGTAACCTCGTTATCTTCCTTGACCGAGTTTAATATATCATCATCGCTGACACTGTCATCCGCTCCGTTTTCCGTTCCTTCCGTCGCATCGGATTTTACTGCTTCTGTGCCCTCTGTGACACTCTCTGTCCCTGTAGGCTGTGAGGCAAGCATGCTGTATTTGTCACCAATCGCAACTGTATTATCATCTACAAGCTTTACATTGTCGACAGATGCATATAATATTTTGCCTTTCACATGCAGATTTGAACTGCCCTCATAAATAACTACCTTGTAGCCGTTTTCATCCAGAAACTCAGATGATTCACATTTCTTTGCCTTACCATCATCTATTGCAGCAAAATCAGTCTTGAAATCATATCCGGCTGCCAGAGCCTCTGCAATAGTTCCTGAAAAGAGCTTTGTCCCATTAAAATCAGTATATTCGTCAGTTGAAGCATAGCTCATGGTAAGCGATGCCTTCTTTTTTTCGACAGTCAGCTTTTTGAGCTTGACCGAACCGTCATTTTTCTTATTGTAATCGTCTATTGACTTGTCAACATAGCTTTGTAAGTCATCCTGCTTGTATGTAGCTGTATCAAAGTCCTCGACATCCGTAGATACTACACTGCCGTTTTTTGCAACAAACACCGTGCTATCCTTGGTATAATAATCAGTACCGCACCCGGCAAGCAAACCGCATGTCGCAATAACAGGCAACAGCATTGATAGCTTTTTATTCATAGCTGCCTCCTAAAATATAATCTATGCCATTATACCCTTTTGTATATATGATTTCAAGTATCATATTTAAAAGAGCAATTACAGTAATGTTTATAGCTTAAACAACGATATACATGGTATCTATTAATTATTTCATGATTTAATTTCTTGATTTAATTTATCAAAGAAAAGCTGCTGATTTAAAATCATGATGCACATAGATTGAAAGATATTCCTTCATTATGCTCCTCAGCTCCTCAAGCACATCATCTGACACTGCAAACCTGTATAGCTTTGTGATATCTGCTGAAACAATATACTGCATGGTATAGAGTGTATCGCTTAGTATATGCCTGCCCTGCACCTGCGTGCCACAGCTATCGCAAAACACGCCTCCGCGTCTTGCCGAAAAGACATTAAGTCCTTCCCTTGAATGACAGTGTATACATGAAAACAGCGATGGACCCTCGCCATTTATCGTAATAGCTTTAAGCTCAAAAACAGCCCTGACCAGCTCATTCTTATATGCCGGTGATTCAAGAGCCCTGAGTGATTGATAAAGGAGCTTTAGCATATCTTTCTCGTCATTGTTCTCCTGACAGAAATATCCGCAGAACTCCAGAAAGTAAAAGCCGGTGTATACTGCTTCCAAATCCTGTGTCAGCTCCCTGAAATAGTTGCTGATTGTGACCTTTGAAAGAGAATACGCGCTTTTCCCCTCAAACAGCTCAAACTCACCGAACGAAAACGGATTGCTTCCTGCCATCAGCTGACTGTTCGGACGTCTTGCGCCCCTTGCAAAGGCTGTGATTTTTCCCCGTTCCTTTGTGAGAATCGTTATTCTTTTGTCAAAATCCCCTACCGGCATGGCTGAAAGCACCATACCGGTCAACACTACACTCTGTGACATCTTAATCTTACTTTCAAAATACTATTCTTCCTCTTTGTATCCAAAGTTCTTGATGAGGAAGTCGCTGTCTCTCCAATCCTTCTTTACCTTGACCCATAGCTTCAGATTCACCTTGCAGTCAAGCAGTCTTTCCATCTCATAGCGCGCATTGGTGCCGATTTTTTTGAGCATGCTGCCCTGCTTTCCTATAATGATTCCCTTATGGGAGTCTCGCTCGCAGACAATTGTGGCATCCATATCTATAATAGAACCACTCTTTGTCTTTCTTGTCTTCATGCGGTCAATTCCTACTGCAATGCCATGCGGCACCTCGTCATTTAGAGCATGGAGCGCTTTTTCCCTGATAATCTCAGCACAGATTGCACGCTCCGGCTGATCTGTGATGGTGTCCTCATCATAGAACTGCGGGCCATAAGGCAAATACTTAAATATAGAATTAATAACATCATCCGTATTCTGTCCTCTTAAGGCTGATGTAGGAATAATCTCTGCAAAGTCGTATACCTTGCGGTAGGTGTCTATATATTCAAGCACCTTTTCCTTTTCCACTGTATCTACCTTGTTGATAATCAATATAACAGGTGTATTGACCTTTTTGAGCTGCTCTATGATATGCTGCTCTCCTGCCCCGATAAAGTTTGTCGGCTCCACAAGCCACAGCACAACATCCACCTCATTCAATGTCTTTTCCGCCACATTGACCATGTACTCGCCCAGCTTGTTTTTTGCCTTGTGTATGCCCGGAGTATCAAGGAACACTATCTGTCCCTTTTCCATATCCGTGTATACTGTCTGGATGCGGTTTCTTGTGGTCTGAGGCTTGTTTGATGTGATGGCAATTTTCTGACCGATAAGCCTGTTCATCAGTGTTGACTTGCCCACGTTTGGTCTGCCGATTATTGTAACAAAACCCGATTTGAAATTCTGTTTCATTTTTCCTCCTATGTGAATCTGTATTTATATAAGCTTTTCAACATTCTCAAAGAGCCCTGCCGACTCTTTAATCATATTTTCATTGCCGATGACACATATACTGTCCTTCTTAAGCACTGCCTCTACAAGGTCTGCAAGCCTTCTGATATCCTCTGGCTGTGCATTTAGTATCTCATTTCTCTCCTTTTGAATCTGCTCGTAAGTAATACCCTCGAGATATGCCGACAGTGATCTGCTTCCCTTTGCTTCCGGATTCATAGGCGTATCAAGAGCACTGAAGGTACCGATAATATACTTGGTCATATCCCTCTCATCAGGCGAAAAGCTCTTTATATACTCAGGTATTCTGTCATAGACATCAAGTGTGTCTGAAAGGTTAGGGTCTCTATATGAGACAAAGTAGCTCTCTCCGCTTCTAAGGAATGTATTCATGCAGCCGTAAGCACCACCCTTTACCCTGACATTTATCCAGAGATAATCATAGCTTAAGATGATACGCAGCAGTCTCAGTGCTCCGGTGTATTCATAGCCCTCGCAGATGAAATCACCTGTTTTTGCCACATACTGTATCTGGGATGCATCGATAAAGGCTTCCTTTGCTGTGTTAAAATGAACCTCAGCCTGATTGCCTACAGCACTCATTTTATCAAATCCAGCTATAACTTTTTCCAACGAAGGCTTTGCATTGCCGTATGCCTCGTTATTTCCGGTAAAGCTGATAAGCATTCTGTTTCTTGCAAACAGCTTTTTGGCTATTGCAGCAAGCTTATCTGACACACTCTTTGGTGACTCTGAAAGTTCCTTTTCTATGCGGCATATAGAGCGGTAAAAAGCAATACCCTTTAGCTCGTCCTGATAAAGTGCATAGCGCGAGAAGCTCGACATGCTTCGCATAGCTGCTACCAGATGGCCTGAGCTGCTCAGGTTAGCCTGAAGCCTTGCCTTAATCTGCGCTACAATCTCGCCCAGTCTCTTTGTATCGGTAAAATCCGATGCAAGAAGCATCTGCTCCATAAGCTCAAGTGCCTTGTCAAGATTTTTCTCCAATACCTTTAGCTTCACCTCAAACTTAAACACAAAATTATTTCTATCCTTAATATCCGGGTGGCTTGCAGTACCTGTGCTGATTCCGCCGGTATATATATTGGTCGCATTGGCTAAATCGGTATAGCTGTAATTTTCGGTACTCACCAATCCGAGTGCGTTTGTGAAAAAGCCAAGATAGCCAAGCTCACTCTGTGCAAAATCACCTGCATCAAATAAAAATGATATATAATCAATGCCGTTTGACTCTATGTCATGACGCACAACCTTTACATCCAAAAGCTCATCCTCAATGTTTGAAAAAGGCATAGCATTCTTTTTCATATCTGCTCTTGTAAGCATCGGAAGCTTACGCAGATCCTCATCTGACGAAGGCTCCTCCTGATATTTCTTTAAATGCTCTGTCTCCTCAATCAGCTTGTCAATCTCTTCATCCGAAAGAGATGCCTTGTAATCGGAAAGCTCCTTTGCCAAAGCCTCCTCCCTCTCATTGCCAAGGCCACGCTTCGGCTTTACTGTGACAGATGAACCATGGGTATTATCAAGCAGATATTCCTGTATAAGCTTTTCAAAATAATCCGTATCTACAGCCTTTCGAAGCTTTGCAAAGGTACCAAGACACTCCAGATGTATAAAAGGCTTCATATCATCAAACAGCCAGCTGTCTAAGCAGTTTAATCCAAAAAGGAGTCCCTTAGGAAACTGTCCGAAGTCAGCCTCCCTGAACTTAAACTCACTGCTGTTGATTCCCGCAAGCAACGCTTCTTTATTAATTCCTGTTTTAACAACCTCTTTAAGAGTGTTTTCTATAATGCTTTCAAACTCATCCGCCTGAGATGCATTGGCATTCTTTGCCACAAACGAGAACACCGGCTGCAGAATGCCCGCATCATATGAGCCATACACATCATCACCGATTCCCGCATCTATCAATGCCTGCTTCACCGGTGCTCCCGGTGAGCTGACAAGTGCATAGTCAAGCACATCAAATGCCTGATAGAGCATCTCATCAAGCGAATCCCCTACCACACGGTTATAAGATAGATAAGTCTTATTCTCCTGTGAATCATCCATGGTAATTGAATACTCTGCCTCAACATTCTTTATTTCATCAAATGCAGGCTGTTTATTAATTTCTGAATTAACTTTTTTATAATCATACAGGCTCAGATATTCCTTATCCAGCCACTCAAGTCTCTCGACAACATCCATATCACCATACAGATAAATGTATGAATTGGATGGATGATAATACTTGTGATAGAAGTCCAGATATGCTTCATACGTAAGCTTAGGAATATACTCCGGATTACCGCCTGAATCCTTGCTGTAGGTATTGTCAGGGAAAAGTGAGCGGTAAATCTGGCTTGAAAGCACCTCATCCGGCGATGAGTATGCTCCCTTCATCTCATTGTACACCACTCCGTTTATCTTAAGCTCATCATCCTTGCCTGTAAGCTCGTAGTGCCAGCCCTCCTGCTTGAAAATCTCCTCGTACTTTGTGATATTTGGATTAAACACTGCATCCAGATACACATCCATGAGATTCTTAAAATCCTGATCATTACAGCTGGCAACAGGATAAACTGTCTTGTCAGGGTATGTCATAGCATTTAAAAATGTATTGAGCGAGCCCTTTGCCAGCTCAATAAAAGGATCCTTTACAGGGAACTTCTTTGAACCGCATAGTGTGGTATGCTCAATAATATGCGGTACACCCGTCTCATCCTCCGGCGGAGTCCTGAAGCCTATATAAAAGACCTTGTTATCATCATTATTTGATAAAATGGCAATCCTTGCACCACTTTTTTTGTGTCTCAGAATGAATCCATCCGACTGGACATCCTCCACTCTGTGCTCATCTAAAATCTCGTATTCAGCCAAATCGTGAATCGTCATCAATTATTCCTCCTAAAATGCGATGATGATAGTATACCACATTTTTACATATTATAGTTAAATTAAAAGTATATTTACCACAAAAAATCTGTTAAAGGCATATTTTACAACATCCGGCTTTCAAAACAAAGTTCTATGCCCCTGTCTGAATATTAACATCCACCTGTGGAAACGGAATTTGTATGCTATTTTTATCAAATGCTGTTTTAATTTCTTCTGTAAGCTGCCATTTTGTGTTCCAGTAATCCTCGTTCTTCACCCAGATTCTCGCACCGAGCTCTATTGCCGAATCCTGCAGCTCACTCACAAACACATTGCTCGGCTCATCGTGAAGCATCGTATCTGCTGATGTGACAACAGATTCCAGCACACTCTTTGCAAATGCTAAATCTGTACTGTAGGATACTGTCACTCTCAAATCAAGCATTCTCTTATCCATCATAGATACATTTGTGATACACGAATCAGCAAGCTTTCCGTTTGGTATCATAACCATCTTGTTGTCTATTGTCAGAAGTCTTGTATAAAACAGATTTATGTCCTTTACAGTGCCCTCTGTACCACTTGAGCCGTCAACTATATAATCGCCCACGCCAAACGGCTTCATCAAAAGAATAAGCACGCCTCCTGCGAAATTGGACAGGCTTCCCTGCAATGCCATACCTACAGTAAGTCCGGCAGAGCCAAGAACCGCTATAACAGAGCCTGTCGCCACTCCAAAGCCCGAAAGTAATGCCATGACAAGGATAAAATACAAAAAGTATTTAATCACATTTGCCAGAAACGATGCCACTGCAGCGTCCATTCTGCTTTTATCAAATCCTTTTTTAATTATTTTCACAATTGATTTAATCACCTTAATACCAATAAGCAGTATCACAATCGCAACAACAAGCTGCACGAGAAAGCTTATAAGCGATGGCATATATTTCTCCAGATACGTCTTTACAATGCCCGGGTTTTCAATAACCTGCTGTACCTCGGTATTTGCAACCGGCACTGATACTTCACAAAGAATTTGTCTGATCATATAATCTCCTATATATTTCTTATATTTCTATTTCTTATATTTCTATTTCTTATATTTCTATTTCTTATATATCTTATAGCTCTTATATATTTTCTATATATTTTCTATATATTTCCTTATAACCCACTAAATCCCCCATATAAAATATGGGGGATCAGTATTTAAATCAAATATTAATTCACTATTTAATAACTCTCACTCTGAGCACTCCGTCAATGGCAGAAAGCTTCTCAACGGTAGAAGCATCAATAGCTGAATCAAGATCAAGAAGTGAATATGCATAGTCACCCTTGCCCTTGTTTGTCAGATCAGATACATTGATATCAGCCTCTGCAAGAGCTGTTGTAATCTGTCCAATCATACCCTTAACATTCTTGTGAAGGATTCCGACTCTGCCTGAAGCTGTGCATGTACCCATGCTGCAGTCAGGGAAGTTGACTGAGTGAACGATATTACCATTCTCCAAGTAATCTCTCAGCTCCTTTACAGCCATAACTGCACAATTGTCCTCTGACTCTGCTGTAGATGCTCCAAGATGAGGTGTTACGATGCAGCCCTTTGCTCCAACAGTTGTGTTGTTAGGGAAATCTGAAACATACTTCTTAACCTTTCCCTTGGCAAGTGCATCTACCATAGCCTCTTCGTCAACGAGAAGATCTCTGGCAAAATTTAATACGATAGCGGTTGGCTTCATCATTGCAATAGCATCAGCGTTTACCATCTTCTTTGTTGAATCAAGAAGAGGTACATGGATTGTGATGAAATCACAGTTCTTGTAGATGTCCTCAACATTGCTGATATGCTTAACGCTTCTTGAAAGGTTCCATGCGGCATTTACTGAGATGTATGGATCATATCCGTAAACATCCATGCCCATATGTACTGCAGCATTTGCAACAAGTACACCGATGGCTCCCAGTCCGATAACACCGAGCTTCTTGCCTGAAATCTCTGTTCCTGCAAAGTTCTTTTTCTGCTTCTCGGCTGTCTTTGCAATATTCTCATCGTTCTGGTTTGCAAGACACCAGTCGATACCTCCAACGATATCTCTTGATGCATAAAGCATTCCGGCAAACACAAGCTCCTTAACACCATTTGCATTGGCTCCCGGTGTGTTGAATACAACAATTCCCTGCTCGGCACACTTGTCAAGCGGAATATTGTTTACTCCTGCTCCTGCTCTTGCCACAGCAAGCACCTTGTCACCAAGCTCCATGTCATGCATAGCGGCACTTCTTACAAGTGCTGCATCTGCATCCTTAATATCATCAACCTTTTTATAATCGTCAGAGAACAGGTCAAGACCTACTCCTGCGATTGGGTTTAAGCATGTGTAATTAAACATTATGCATTCTCCTCCTCAAACTTCTTCATAAACTCTACAAGCTTCTCAACGCCCTCTTTTGGCATAGCATTGTAGATAGATGCTCTCATTCCGCCAACCCTTAAGGTTTACAAATCCGGCTGCAGTTGCCTCCTTTACAAACTTGGCATCAAGCTCTGCATCTCCTGTTACAAACGGAACATTCATGAGTGATCTGTCCTCTTTTCTTACTGTTCCCTTAAAGAGCTTGCTCTGATCAAGGAAATCGTAGAGAATCTTGGCCTTCTCCTCATTTCTCTCCTTCATAACTGAAAGACCGCCCATCTTCTTGAGCCATTTGAATACCTTGCCACAGATATAGATGCCGTAGCATGGTGGTGTATTGTAAAGAGAATCATTATCGGCCTGGGTCTTCCACTTGAGCATGGTTGGTGTGCCCGGGAGACAATCATCTGTGATAAGATCCTCTCTGATAATTGCTATAACAACTCCGGCAGGTCCTACATTCTTCTGTACTCCACCATAGATAACAGCATATTTTGATACATCTACAGGCTCTGATAAGAAGCATGAAGATACATCAGCTACAAGGTTCTTTCCCTTTGTGTTTGGAAGCTTCTTGTACTTTGTTCCGTAGATAGTATTGTTCTCGCAAATATATACATAATCCATATCATCTGTGATTGGTAAATCTGAACAGTCAGGTATGTATGAGAAGGTCTCATCTGCAGACGAAGCAAGCTCTACGGCGTCTCCGTAAATCTTAGCCTCGGCAAACGCCTTTTTAGCCCACTGACCTGTGATAATGTATCCTGCTTTTTTATTTTTCATAAGGTTCATCGGTACCCCAGCGAAGAACTGTGAAGCACCACCCTGAAGGAAAAGTACCTTGTAATTGTCAGGTATATTCATAAGCTCGCGGAGATCTTTCTCGGCATCCTTGATGATGTCATCAAACCATTTAGATCTGTGGCTCATCTCCATAACCGACATTCCGCTTCCCTTATAATCCATCATCTCTGCTGCTGCTTCCTGCAATACCTCCTCAGGTAAAACTGCAGGTCCTGCTGAAAAATTGTAAACTCTACTCACTCTAATTTCCTCCTTGTGTCGCATTGTAGTCCTCTTCATCGAAAGACTCGTTGATAGGCTTGCCCGGTGCAACCATAGGCCATACCTTGTCATCTGAATCAATGATACAATCGATGACAAACGGTGTCTTGCTCTTTAAGGCATCTGCAAATGCTTTTTCAAATTCTTCCTGGGTCTTAACACGTCGTGCGGTGGCTCCCATTGCTTCTGAAAGCTTTACATAATCCACCCCATCATCAAGTACGGTTGCCGAGTAATGCTTCTCGTAAAAAAGAGTCTGCCACTGGCGTACCATTCCAAGTACATGGTTGTTTATTATAACCTCGATAAGAGGAAGCTTTTCTCTTGAAGCTGTTGCAAGCTCGTTCATGTTCATTCTGAAGCATCCGTCACCTGCAATATTAACTACAGTCCTGTCAGGATTAGCTGTCTGGGCACCGATTGCAGCACCGAGACCGTATCCCATGGTACCAAGACCTCCTGATGTAAGAAGAGTTCTCGGCTTACTGTATTTGTAATACTGGGCTGCCCACATCTGATGCTGACCGACCTCAGTAACCATTATAGCATTTCCTTTTGTCATTTCATAGATTTTTTCAATAACAAATGGTCCGCTTAGTCCCTCTTTGTGATATGTAAGAGGAAAAGTCTTTGCATATGCAAGCACATGCTCAACCCATGAATTGTGGTCAAGCTGTGTGAGCTTTTTGTTGATGCGTGTAAGTATTTCCTTCACATCGCCTATAACACTCGATGTAACACGGATATTTTTATTAATCTCTGCTGCGTCTACATCAAACTGCAATATCTTGGCCTGGTCTGCAAACTTTTTAGGGTTTCCAAGCACTCTGTCAGAAAAACGTGTGCCAATCGCAATCAAAAGGTCACACTCTGAAACTCCAAGGTTTGAGGTCTTTGTACCGTGCATGCCAAGCATGCCTGTGTAATTATCACTTGTGCCGTCATATGCACCCTTGCCCATAAGTGTATCGCAGACAGGTGCATTTACCTTGTCTACAAACTCCTTAAGCTCTTTGCTTGCTCCGGAGAGAACCACTCCGCCTCCAACAAATATATATGGCTTTTTGGATGCTTTTATGAGTTCAATTGCATTATCAATGTCACTGTCTGTAATTGTTTCTGTCTCACGCTCAGGAAGCTTAATTTCCTGCCTGGTGTACTCTACCAGATCTGCCGTAACATTCTTTGGAATATCCACAAGTACAGGACCCGGTCTGCCTTTTCTTGCTATATTGAAAGCTCTGCGTATTGTATCTGCAAGCTTCTCTACATCCTTTACAATAAAGCTGTATTTGGTTACAGGCGTTGTAATTCCAGCAATATCTATCTCCTGAAAGCTGTCCTTTCCAAGTAACGAGACTCCGACATTACATGTGATTGCGACGATTGGAATCGAATCCATGTATGCTGTCGAAATTCCTGTGACCAGATTTGTCGCACCCGGTCCGCTTGTAGCCAGACAGACGCCAACCTTTCCGGTGCTTCTCGCATAGCCGTCGGCCGCATGGCTTGCTCCCTGCTCATGTGAGGTCAGCACATGCTTAATCTCCGGATGCTTGTAGAGCTCGTCATAGACATTAAGGATGGCTCCTCCCGGATAACCGAATACTGTGTCAACACCCTGTTCTTTTAAGCATTCTATAATAACCTGTGATCCTGTTAACTGCATCTTTTTCTTATACGAATCCTTATACGAAAATACGTAAAAGCCTTATTCGCACTGAATTTTCTATCAAAATATATACTACGCGTTCTGCTCGCCCGGAAGTGCAAGGATGGCTCCTCTGTTACCTGATGTAACAAGCGATGCGTATCTCTTCAAATAGCCTGTTGTAACCTTCGGCTCCCTTGGCTGCCACTTTGCCTTACGCTCGGCAAGCACCTCGTCTGACACATCGAGCTCAAGCTTCATGTTTGGAATATCAATCTTTATGATATCTCCCTCTTCAACTAAGGCGATTGGTCCGCCTACTGCGGCCTCAGGCGAAACATGACCTATTGAAGCTCCTCTTGAAGCTCCTGAGAAACGTCCGTCTGTGATGAGTGCTACAGAGCTTCCAAGTCCCATTCCGGCAATAGCGGATGTAGGGTTAAGCATCTCTCTCATTCCAGGGCCGCCCTTTGGTCCCTCGTATCTGATGACAACCACATCACCCTCTACGATCTTGCCGCCCTTTATTGCTGCAATTGCATCCTCCTCGCAGTCAAATACTCTTGCCGGACCCTCATGAACCATCATCTCATCGACAACTGCTGAACGCTTTACTACAGAGCCGTCCGGAGCCAGGTTTCCTTTAAGAACTGCAAGTCCGCCGGTCTTTGAATATGGATTGTCTACCGGTCTGATGACCTCAGGGTCTCTATTTACTGCATTCTTTATATTCTCTCCAACTGTCTTTCCTGTAACAGTCATACAGTCTGTATTTAAAAGTCCGATATCAGCAAGCTCTTTCATGACAGCCCACACACCGCCGGACTCGTTTAAGTCCTCCATATATGTAGGGCCTGCCGGAGCAAGGTGGCAGAGGTTTGGTGTCCTCTCACTGATTGGATTTGCAAAGCTGATATCAAAGTCAAAGCCTATCTCATGAGCGATAGCCGGAAGATGAAGCATAGAGTTTGTAGAACAGCCAAGTGCCATATCAACTGTGAGCGCGTTCATTATTGCATCCTTTGTGATGATATCTCTCGCCTTGATGCCCTTATTGTACATATCCATGACAGCCATTCCGGCATGCTTTGCAAGACGTATACGCTCTGAATATACAGCAGGGATTGTTCCGTTTCCACGAAGTCCCATGCCGAGTGCCTCTGTAAGACAGTTCATGGAGTTGGCTGTGTACATTCCCGAGCATGAACCGCAGGTAGGACATACCTTGTTCTCATACTCGCATACATCATCCTCTGTCATAGTACCTGCAGCGTATGAGCCTACAGCCTCAAACATTGATGAAAGACTTCTCTTTCTGCCCTTTACGTGGCCTGCGAGCATTGGTCCGCCTGATACAAATACTGTAGGCAGATTAAGACGTGCAGCCGCCATCAGAAGTCCCGGCACGTTCTTGTCACAGTTTGGAACCATTACAAGTGCATCAAACTGATGAGCGATTGCCATACACTCTGTAGAATCAGCAATCAGATCTCTTGTGACAAGGGAATATTTCATACCTACATGTCCCATTGCAATACCATCGCACACTGC
>ERZ791794.510-NODE-510-length-27270-cov-11.157523_pt1 | contig 27270 bp, 30 predicted proteins | sample MGYA00510312_ERZ791794 | MGnify/ENA primary metagenome ERZ791794 (study PRJEB30046, sample SAMN00791977) | human gut metagenome | study: EMG produced TPA metagenomics assembly of the A metagenome-wide association study of gut microbiota in type 2... | reverse complement strand
TACTGTTTCAACAATCCTGTCAACAATTTTGATCCTGACGGAGAAGCGGTGTCAAATATCGTCGGCGGGATAATTGGTGGTGCTGCTGGCGCAACATTGGGTTACCTATTAGCCGATGCACTTGGGTTGAAGGGCTGGAAAAAATGGGCTTTGATTTCTGCCGCAACAGTCGGAGGCGCGGCACTTGGTGCGTTCCTAGGGCCGTATGTGGCAAAACTTGGAGGCAAAGTTGCAGCAAAACTTGGAATAAAAACTGTTGCAAAACAGACTATTAAAATGTCTTCGAGTAAGTTGTGGAAAGGAAGCGCAAAGCATATTTTTTCAAAAGATCATATTAAAAACGGAATTATGAGATTGGGAGGTTCGCAAGAAGCAATATTTAATAAGATATATAAAGTTGTTAATTCTAATTTGGCAAACGCTGTAAATGGTTCAAACCAGATATATACTACGATCAATGGCGTAAAAACCACAATAAGGTTTTATGTATCAAATGGTGAGGTTCAAAGTATTAATGCAATGACTGGTTGGGCGACACGAATAATAGGAAAATTGTTATAGTCAGGTGACGCAAATGAATGTTGATATCTTAGGTTTAGAGAAAAAATTGAAGGAAAATAGCCAGAATTCGACGGAGGAACTTATTCGATATATCTTATTTGAACTCCAGAGCCCCATTGAAGATTACTTTTTGGCTATTGATCTTCTAACAGAGAACTACTCTAAGAGCAGAGACATACGTCTGGCGATTTTAGGGGCATATCTTTCATCGACATGGCTTAATTTTAAGGAAAATAGTTTTTTGAAATTGTTAGATGAACATCTAACGAAAGCTGAAAATCAGAATAGAGCCATTATATTTTATTTGCACGCCTATGATATTTACATTAAATGTGATGGGAAATATCCTCGAGAATATTCTGATTATTTGCAAAAATCTATATTCTATTCAAACCGTTTTGTCTACAATTACGTTCGCCTTTCCGAAGTCGCAAACAGGAGGGAAGCGCGTGCATTATTAGATCAGGCAATCTCTAACGTAGAAACGGTTTGGAATGAAGAACAGCTAAAAGAAGCACCAACAGATATCTTCCTGAAATATGATAAGTTTGTTGATGAATTTATATTAGGCGTTGATATCAGTATATTTGAATATAAGGATCTGATTGCCAAAAGAGAATCACTTTAGATTCATAGAAATTTTTAGACCACCAAAGATCGCCAGAAATGTCCTGACAATCGCCGTGGTATCACACCGGCGATGCTGGCCGGTGGATAACACTTTGTTTCAGTAGGTATCCGCCCCAAAAGGGAACGGTCCCGGAGGGGAATTCCCCCTCCGGGACGCATAACAGAATCCAACCAAGACAGGATTGTACTGCCTCCAGAGCAGATACTATAACCCCGAAACCGGGCGCTTCATCAACGCGGATGGATATGTTTCTACGGGGCAGGGTGCTGTCGGGAATAATATGCTTGAGCGCAGCATAGCAAAAACGGTGAAAGCCGCATCTTAAGGTAGCTAAGATGCGGCTTTCGCTACGGAGGAGAGTATTCTTCAATTTTCAATTATTAATGTTTCTTTGTTACCCACAGGTTTTTTGCTTGTTAGCCGATACCAGTATAGTACCAGATTCTAAGCTAAACTCATCTGTTCTTTTGTTGCAAGAGTTGCATACGGGTACAATGTACTCGCTTGTGTCGGAACTGCTGGGATTGTAAATGTGGGCTCCCAGTGTAGCCGTGTTGCTGCAGCCGCTGACCGAACACTCATCCGGCCAAGTTTTACCACTGAAATTGATCCAGTGTTGCTTCCATGACCCGCACTTGCAAAATCGCTCGCCAGTACCACCCTTGTTTTTCCATCCATCAATCAGACACATATAATGTCTCCTCTCTTTTACTCTCTTCCGCATACCTTGTTAGAAATAAACACCGCTAAGGGTATTCTGCAACGCGAAAATACGGTTTCTGCAGTCAGAGCTGCATGGCTGATAGGATTTCGCTAACTATTGGAAAACGAATACTGTGCCCATATAGGTTTTGAATAAAACGAATATTATATTAAATTGTCAAAAAACTAAAGTAATGCTAATATTAAATACGAGTCTTTCTTTACATACAAGGAGCGACATACAGATAACCCTGTTGCATTTTTTGACAATAGCAGTTTACTGTAAATATAGATAAAAGCGAGGGGAATTAGATGCTGCCCATTATTATTTCTACACTGGAGGATACGCAAGAGCGTGAGTTCATGGCTCGCCTGTATGAAGAATATGAGCGCCTATTTTTTAGCACAGCATTAAAATATGCACCCACACATCACGATGCGGAAGAAATCGTCCAGGACAGTCTTGTAAATCTAATCAAAAAAGTAACAACGCTCAAACAACTGGAGCGTTGCACATTGATTGCCTATATTGTTTCTACTGTTAGAAATACAGCCATCAATCATTTGAACAAAATAAAGCGTGTTCATGCTAAGCACGAAGTATATGATGAAGCCGTTATATGCATGGAACAAGTACAACCTCGGTTATCGCTGGACGAATTGCTGATATTAGCCGAAAACCGTCAAAGGTTAATAGACGCTTGGGGTGAAATACCAGAACCTGAACGCATGCTTTTGGAAGGAAAGTATTTTTTGGGATTGTCTGATGAAGAGCTTGCTCGACAGAGTGGCTGTAAGCCAAGCAGCATACGAATGAAGCTAACCCGTGCGCGAAGGAGCGCGTTAAAGGTAATTACCGATAAGGAGATTGAGATGATATGACAAGACGCGAGAGGCTCATAGAGAACTACGAAGATGCGTTATTTTCCCTGCTTATGGACGAAGTCGCAGAATCTGAGGGAAAAAAGACCATGGAGGGAAACCAACGGCTAAGAGATAACGGCGAAATTGAAGTCCCCGTTTCCGTCCGACAGCGTTGCCGCCGTGTAATAGCGAAAAGGGCAGTCGAAAACGATTTAAGGCAGTTCGGGCACGGGGTTACCCGGATTTTGACAAAAGTCGCTGTTGTTGCGCTTGTCGGAATGCTACTCTTTACGACTGCGTTTGCGGCATCCGAAGATTTCCGCCTCAAGACACTAAACTTTGTTATGGAAACGTTTGATGATAGAATTGAACTTAAGCTTATTTCTGACGATATGTCCCCATACACTCACGCCAATGGCGTGCCCGAATTTACGGTGGGCTGGTTACCAGAAGGCTTCGAATTAACCATGGAAGAATCGAATGATTTTTCTGCATGGAAAGAATATTCCGCAGATGCCTCTGACGCAGCGATTACCATATTTGTTACCGATTTATCAACTGGCGAAAGCAATTTTGATATAGAAACAACAGAAAAAGTTTTGACAAAAGTAAACGGAATGGATGCGTTCTATATTGCCGATGGCGATATTATACAAGTTGTGTGGGGATATGGTTCGAACTCACAGTGGTTGTACTATATCACTGGCACCCACATCAATATTAGAACGGCTCTAGACATTGCTGAGAGCATAATATAAAGAATAGTGTTGCATGTTGCCGAAAATGGTGTTTACCTTTTGCATTCTCAGAGTAGAAGGCAAACACCATTTTTTCTTAAGGAGGATTACATGAAAAAATCACTTCGTCAAATGCTATCACTGTTCTTCGCTCTCAGCTTAATACTGGCAATGACAACCACCGCTTTTGCCGCCCAGCCGTCAGTGGTCAAACCCACGTATATTGGTATTTCCAATCTCTCTGCGCACTTAAAGGTATCTTCTGTGGGGCTCGCTTCTTGTGGCGCTACTTTGTATAACGACGGCGATTATACTGTTGATGTTACTATTGCGCTGCAGCAGGATGGCACTACGATTAAAAGCTGGTCTTTCACGACAAGGACTGGCGCAAACAGTTTCCAAAAGGATTACTATGTTGCATCTGGGCACGACTATCAGGTGATTGCGACAGCCAATGTCAAAACCTCCAGTGGGATCCTACTCAGGTCTTACAGCGCAAAGAGTACGACTGTAAGTTATTAGCCTAATATAAGGGAGACGGTGGCTGCGCCGTCTCCCTTTTGCTGTCAAAAATATCAATATATCTTTCAAAAGAGGTCTGGCACAAATCTTCCCCGAACTGAGATGCTTTCAATTTCACTCTAGAGGTGGAGCGGAAGTTTGACCCAAACTGTATCGGGTACGTTGCATTTCGGCAGGTATATTGTCTATTTATGTAGAAGTACATTCTTTGAAGGACTCGTTGCAGATTGTGTTTCCCGTAGGCGGGAATGCCGGCCGTCTGATTGGCAAAACAGAAACGCGAGGGGATGAACGCATCTAAAGCGCAAGCCGATAGTGGAAGCCACGTACTGTGCAGGAATTCTTTTTCCTAGATTAGATTTTTAAAAGGAGAAAATAGTATGGCCATTATACCTGAGGTCTATCTCAATGCAGCTACATCCGTTGGTATTCATACAGAGAACACCATAAAATGGATTGGGAGCGGATTCTTTGCTGTGCGCACCGTAGATGCGGATGGAGGCGCAAGGCCATTTTTCATAACAAATAAGCATGTGCTTGAAGGTAATGATACCATCGTATTGCGATTAAACAGGAAAGAAAACAAGGGGGTTTCTGAGATAGATGCCCATCTGAAAAGCGGCGTTGATAATCTTTATTTTGTGCATCCCGACAATGACGTTGACATTGCTGTATTACCTTTACGCGGAGATTTCATCACAAAAGAAGAGCTGGATTACTCGGCGTTTGACATTGACAACAATGCGATGGACTCTGCGTCATTGCGGGATGCAGGTGTGGACGAAGGAGCCCTCGTGCATATGCTCGGGTTTCCTATGGGCTTGGTTAATTCAAGCTCGACTTTACCGATTTGCAGATTAGGCTGCGTTGCCCGGTTGAGCGATGCACAAATTGCGGAAACAAAAAATATTCTTGTTGATATACAAAACTTCCCCGGAAATTCTGGAAGTCCTATTGTGACACGGCCCGAGATCATTTCAATTAGCGGGACAAAATCTCTGAGCAGATCCATGCTGCTCGGAATAGTGCATTCATACATACCATACCATGAAACCCTACGGAACACCCAAACAAATGAAATCGTTGAGGTTCGGAGTGAAAATAGCGGCATTGCGATGGTACACCCTGTAGAGTTAATTCGGGAAGTTGTGGACTTGTTTGTCAAACGCTATCAAGGGTAATGCTAGCGATTTGGGTATAGCTTCGGAATACTCTTATAGACATATGAATCACACCCCAGCCCCCCTAATTTTAGATACAATTTTAGCTCGTATAGCAAAGATAGATGATAACAAGGAAACCCTGTCGGCTCTATCGCCGGACAGGGTTTCTTATTTTTTGCGCTACCCATGGACCGCCCGTTTCTGCCATTTGCCCCTTTCCACAAATGACAGAAACGGAGGTAGCAAATGGGCTTTGATCAAAAGGCGCTTGGACAGCGAGTCAAACATCTTCGCAGAGAGAAAAATCTGACGCTGGAGCAGATGTCATCAACGTTGAATATCAGCATCGACCATCTCAGCAGAATCGAACTCGGTAAACGTGGCGTATCCATTGACTTGCTTCTTGATATGGCGGAGCTGCTGGATGTCACCATTGATTTTTTGGTAAGAGGAACTGATAGAACGGTTCGATCCACCCAACAATTGATCTCGCAGATCCGTGAATTGCTGGATTGCTTCTGTGCGACATAAGAAATTCGACCTACAAGGTCTAACGATTCGACCTACCCCGCTATAAAAATTTCCTCGATATCAAGGTACACTACAATCAAGCCAATCTTATGGCTCCCTGTACCTTGAAAAACGCCGATACACGGCCATATCCGGCAACTGGATCACATCAGCAGATGAGCCTCCGTAAGAAGGAGGGCAGCGATGCGGAGAACGCGCCATGACCACCTGCACGGCTCTGCCCGTGTCAATGAAGGTCCCGAATCGGAAGGTGCCCAGCGATACCCGTTCATCCAAAAGCGGCTTTGGCAAGCCGTCTCGCCACGACCTCATCTGCCTATAATGGTACTTCTGCACAGCGACAGCCTCAGGCCATCGGTGCAGCTCGGAGAGATCCTCGGAGGGGTGAGATCCCCATGTGCGGCGCCCGCCGCAGACCAGTTGACCGCCCGACAGTCCGGGAAGTAGTGTCGAATAGGACTGAGCAAATGACAGAACCGGCAGGAGTGCCCTGTTTGCGGGGCGCTCCTGCCGGCAAGAAAATCTGACGTCTGATGGCAGAAACGCGGACACTGTATTCTTTTCGCTCCCCTTCAGTTTGTGCTTTCATCCTTTCCCTGTGTCCAACGATTCTTCTCACACCCTGCACCTGACAGTGTCCGCGTTTGTGCCATTAGAAACATCCGCACTCGGAAGGAGGAATTTGTATCAAGATATTGGAAAGCTCTTATACCATCGGCAGCGACGGACACTTGGTGATCCCAGCGGACGACTTGGCCGAGATGGGATTGACCGCGGGACAGGAAGTATTTGTGGCGTACATTGCCGATGATGACATGGTAAATCATTACGAAGAATTCGCCATATCAGCAGTATCGCTCTCTGAATTGAACGACGCACAGCAAATCGCGATACCAAACGCTTTGCTGCAAGAAGCGGGCATTGATCCCGGTTGTGAGCTGCAAATTGCCTGCATAGAAGGGGCTATTATCATTGCCGAGGATACGGCTATGAACGAGGAGGAGTTATACGAGGTCATCGAAAGGCTTCGGACGATCAACAGCTTGGCCCCAAACCAGCCTTGCATTGAAAAAGGAGGTACATTCCGTGACAGTTACGAATAAGGACTCCATGACATTGGAGATTAACGGGCTTCATGTACGCTTGACCTTCACTCCACTTCCGGCGAGTGACACGCTGGAAGCGATCCAAATGATCCTGAAAAACAGCTATATCCGAGCATTGCGGGAGGTGTAAGCTTGGGCAAAAGAGTTTGCTGTCTGTACCGTGTTTCCACGCTAAAGCAGGTCGAAAAAGACGACATCCCCATGCAGAAGCAGCGGTGTCATGAGTTTGCCGCACAGATGGGCTGGGACATTGTTCGGGAGTTTTCCGAAAAAGGCGTCTCCGGATTCAAAGTGTCTGCCAAGCAGCGCGATGCCATACAGGAGATCCAGCGCGAGGCGGCGCTGAATACCTTCGATATCCTTCTCGTTTTCATGTTTGACCGGCTGGGTCGTCGTGATGACGAAACGCCTTTTATTGTGGAATGGTTCGTCAATAACGGCATTGAGGTATGGAGCGCCGAAGAAGGCCAACAGCGATTTGATAACCATGTGGATAAGCTTCTGAACTACATCCGCTACTGGCAGGCCTCCGGCGAGAGCATCAAAACCTCGATTCGTACCAAGACCCGCTTGGGGCAGATTGTGATGGAGGGACGCTTCCGCGGCGGTTACGCACCTTACGGCTATCAGTTGGTGAAAAAGGGACGCATGGGCAAAAAGAACCGGGAACTGTTTGACATTGAGGTAAATCCTATGGAGGCCGCCGCTGTCCGGCGCATTTTCGAGCTGGCGGATCAGTATGGCTATGGCGGGCGGAAAACCTCTACCACCCTCAAGGAGGAGGGCTTCATCAATCTCCGCACCGGCGAGCCGTTTCACTACTCCACCATTCAGAACATTCTCATCAACATCGCCTATACCGGTGTGCTGCGAAGCGGTGAAAGCGTATCGGAGATATTCCCCGAGCTGCAGATCATTACGCCGGAACAGTTCGGGCGTGTCCAAAAAGGACGAGAGCAACGATCTGCGGACTACCTCGCAAAATGCGCCGCGGCCTATGGAACGGAAACCATCACGCTGAAGGACGGAAGCGAAACCGAAGTCTCACGCCCGTTCCGCAGTTATCCTCGAATGAACACCGGCAGCGCCTTGCTGTCCGGCAATGTGTATTGCGGTCACTGCGGTGGCCGCATTTTTGCGTCTACGGCAAGAAAAACGCATCACCCGACAGACGACGGTACCGATCGCGTGGCGATCTACAAGTGCTATAACCGCACCCAGCACAAAGGAAACTGCGACGGCCCCACGACCTACCGTGCCGAAAAGGTGGATGCCGTGGTCAGCAAGATTATCCGGGATATTTTTCAGAAGGCTGGCACTGTCAGTGAGTACGACATCGTTCATAATCAGATCGGCGCAACGGCATCTGATCTACGGCAGCAGATCCGGCAGGCCAAGCTGGAGCTTTCCAAAAAGCATATCGAGCAGGGGCGCTGGGAGGGGTTGATGCTGGACTCGCTGGACGGAAAATGTCCCTTCACCCCTGAGCAGGTCAAAAGCCGACTGGACTCCGTAAAGGAGGCCATGACATCGCTGACTGCCAGCATCGAATCGCTGGAAACTCGGTTGGCTGACAGCGACAGACTTACACAGGAGCTAAAGGAACAGCACCAGCATCTTCTGTCCTGGGCTGAGATGTTCGATACCGCCTCCCCCGCAGAGCGCAAGCTCATCGCCTCCCATCTCATCAAAGCCGTGACCCTGACCCGCGGCTACGGCATTCAGATCGACTTCAATATCTCCGAGGCGCAGTATTTGAATGGGATGGAGCTGTAGGAGACAAGAGAGTCGTTAGATCGTTAGATAACACAAGTACTTGCATTATTCTTTCAAGTGAAGTACAATTCAAGTGTGTGTATGCATTGATTTGAGTTATAAATGCCAAAATGTTACCGATTGGTAATGTTGGGTTTTATCCCACCGTTTAAGCCATGAGATTGACTAATGCTTCACTGAATTATTTTTATTCCTGTTGCACTGATTTGTGCAACAATATTTTAAGAGGTGCATATGGATGTATGACGTGAGCCTACTCATGAAGGCAAATAGCCGTATCCAAAAAAGACGCCCAATACTTCAAGATGGTCACTTCATTTTTGTGAGCGATGAGCCTTTTTTTGATGAATATGCTCTTGCTGAATTCATGGCATTTTGTAACCGAATAGTACATGGAGGTTATCCGAAGGGGATTCCCGTGATTGTTCAGTTTACAAAAGAAATTAAGTTTGAAGAAAAGCTTATGTTTATTTTACTTGAGTGCGTTTGTAAATATTTAATTTCTGAAGGGCATCCAGTTTCGTTGAATATGAAAATCCATCCAGAGATTAACACCCACGGGTTCGAATCATCCCCATTAAAGCTCCTTGAATCAAGTACATATGGCAACACTGATAGATTCAAGGAAAAGTTCTCTAAAGATTTGTTTAGACGTCATTACCGAGGTGTTTTCCCGCATGACGCAAAGGGGGACGATCTCAGCATCATTATGGGTGACACCGCAAGCTTCCAACGCATTGGAAATATCCGGGACGAAGATCGAGATATGGTAGCAGAGGTTATGGCCGAGTTGCTGGGAAATGCACAAGAGCATAGTATGTCAGACTGTTTATATGACTTTGATATAACCCCAGCATATCGCAAAAAAGGGTCTGACAAAATATTCGTGGGGATGAATATTGTTATACTCAATCTATCTCATAAGCTTCTCGGAACTGGGTTAAAGCAAAAACTTGAAGGACTTAGTGAGGGATTGCCAGCGCGATATAAACAAGTAATGGAGGCACTTGAGCGTCACAAGATCTTTTTTAATAGCTTATATAGAGAAGAAGATTTTTTTAATATTGCAGCATTTCAGCATAAAATTTCTGGTCGCGTCGATAATAACTGCACAGGAGGGACAGGCCTAACTAAGTTAATACATACATTAGAGGAAAAATCTGATGCATACGATTGTTTTGTTCAGAGTGGATCTCGGCAGTTTAGATTTGAACATCGGTATATGAATTACAACGAGGACTGGATTGGGTTTAATGATTCAAATGACTTTTTAACACGCCCGCCCAATATTGGGCTTTTTCGCGATAGCAGAATATATTTGCCGGGAACAGCATATAATTTGACATTTATCATGGAAACAGAAGGCCCTCTAATGTAAGAATAGAAAGGCAGAAAAACATGGAAAAGATTATTCAGTTACATTTTAACGCAACCGTTACGCGTCTGGCTGGGTATGACTATGGCCGATCAGTTTACGAAACGCAGATAAAAGACTTTATCGATTATACCACAGTAACATATCTTGAATTCCCTAACCAAATCGTAAAAGTTGCATCCTCCTTTGTGCAGGGACTTTTCAGCGAAATAGTAAAAAACGTTGGAATGGATGCTATTGGGGAAAAAATTGTTATACGCGCAGCTACTCCAAAACTTGAGGCTTCAATCATGGGCAACTTGCTATAATTCGGGGGCGATTTAGTTGAGTTGGAACATAACAATTACAGATATATTAGCACTTGTCGCCATTTTCGTGTCAATTATTACTTGGGCTGTAACTGCATACAAGGAGCGCAAACGTGCGGAAAAAGATCATGAGATGACAATATTCGGCGATATCTATAAGGAGTATCTTGTGAAGCGCTTCCCTATGGCGCGAAGCAAGTTACATATATCTGAAGTGGGGGTGCTGACAGGAACAGATGACCTCATTGAATGCCTCAATTCGATGCGTAAGGATTTCCTGTATTTTCAATATGCTGATACGCCATTTTTTGATGGATTAAAGGATAAACTGCAGGGGTTAGAAGATTATTTGATCCTTGCTGAGGAACATCCTTTGGCAGAAGAAAAAGCTATGAACTTTTTGCATCATGTGGACTCGTCGCTATCACATATCTATGAAGATGTTGTCGCGCACTTCTGAGCGCGGATGCGAGAGCATTTGCAGGACAAGGAGATGGGGTTTGACAAATTTGAATATATGTGGTAACACATGCATATAGTAGATTTGTGATACTGGTATCACAGTCTGGGCTGGCCGTGAGGCCCTGGTCCACCGAACGGCGGGGAATTTCCCCGCCTTTTCTTTTGCCGGAGAGAGGAGACTCCTATATGAAAGAGAATGTCCTTAGCATTTTCATAGATGAATCCGACGATTTTGGCCCATATGAACACCATACGCCATATTATCTGGTTGCCATGGTACTGCATAATCAAAGTGTATCTATTGAAAGTAACATACAGGAACTTACTCAACACGTTCACAATTTAGGATACCCTGATCACGCAATCCATACCGGTCCGCTAATTCGCAGGGAATCCATATATTGCAACGATCGTATGGATGAAAGGAAAAAGCTTTTTAACGCTCTGTTCAATTTTACAAGAAAGCTAACGTCCATGACGCCACAGAAACATCGAAGCTGCTGACCGGAGATGAAGATGAAGTATATGGCAACAGCGGTTACCTCGGAGCAGAAAAGCGCGACGATGCGATCATCCGCAACAAGGCTGGTCGCAAGATCAAATACAGAATCAACCGCCGTCCATCCCAAGTGAAAAAGCTGAGCAAAAGCGGTCAGTATGCCGCAAAGAAAGCAGAACACGCAAAGTCCTCTGTCCGCGCGAAAGTGGAGCACGCATTCGGTGTTGTCAAGAAACAGCTGCGTTTCCGAAAAACACGATACCGAGGGCTCGAAAAGCAGAGAGCCAAATTCAATATCATGTTCGCGTTAGCAAATCTGATTCTGGCTGACAGATCCTGCTTGGCAGCTTGAATCAGTGCGCTCCTGCGAGCAAAAGCACGGGCGACCTAATTGATTCTTACAAAATGGCCGCCCGGTAATGCGTATCGTAGCAGTTGTGCGGTATTGCCTTAAGTATTGTATTTTTTCTGATACTGCAGATGCGATGTCGATAAGCGATATCCGAACATCGGTAAGCAAAGAATTTGGGTTGTATATTCCATACAATATCGCTGTAAAATGTCTTTCTATTATCGAGAACGAAGGCATAATTGAATTATCTGATTGTTACAACACACTAAATGAGACTACGCGTTTTCTATCAAGTGAGTCCATGAAGTCAGTGGCACGACGCAGACGCAACAGGAATATATTGTTGACCTCTTTCCATAGACGATTATGAGAAACCAGCAATGAAGTACCACAAACGGTAAAGCTTCATTGCTGGTTATCTCAAATCATTTCAAAGTGGGAGAAGGTATTGATGATAGCTCGTTCAAAATCAGACTAGTTTCCCATCATCTTCGTCCGAGGAATAATTGTGATCCTGGCGAAAACTTCTGGTATCAAGGCTTTTTTCCGCTGCGGCCTTAGCCGCGGCTGTATACAAACCATACTGTTTTTCCTCCACCAGTTCCTGATAGGAGGGATCCTTTGCCTCAAACTTACTGTTTCTGGGCAGAGGTACATTCTGGTCAACCAAGATATCCTGAACTTTTCTGATATTTACATTATGGGTGGTGGTCCCGTCCATGACCGCAACAGCGGCGGCTACGCCAGCGCCCTGACCGGTACCAACGCACTGAGGGATCAGATTCAGCCAGTCGATAGCCACATCGTCTGTGGACAGATGGCGTCCGGGTGCCAGCAAGTTTTCGACCTTCTGAGGCAGAATGGCTCTGTAAGGGATCTCAACAGGACCACAGTCGTTAATCTGGCAAATGGTGGAGTGCCATGCGATAACATCATCATGCTTTTTAGCAAAAGCAAAATCATTAGCGGTCATCACATACTCGCCCTTCAACCGACGGCTACAGCGGCAGCCCAACTGGGGCGCGATGTCATACAGGAACGCATTCTTGAAAGCAAAGGGGACACACTCCCGCATATAATCGATTAGGGCATGGATCGTCATACGGGTGTTGATCTCGGTAGCAGTCTGGTCCTTAATAACTGTACAGTCTCGGTTGGAATGCCAGTTGTCAATCCAGCAGACACCGTCACGGCTGGACTGGAAGGGAACAACGCGGAAACCTGCAGTCTTGGAAAGGCCGGTCGCAAAAGCAGCGGCCTCCACGGGATGAACCTTTTGCCACTCGTGATAGGCGTCCCAGTCCACGCCCCCGATACGATATACCAGTGCAGTGGTAGAAGATCGGCACGTCCCGTCTGCCAAACTGGCATAGGGGGCGCCGGACTTGCTATAAATGTCTCCGTCTCCAGTGGCATCGATAACCACTTTGGCAAGGATGGCTTTTCGCCCTTCTTTGCTCTCGAAAATTATGCCCTTAACTACATCATTTTCTACAATGGGCTTGGTCACCCAGCTGTGGTAGCAAACCTGAATTGCATCCCGCTCCTCATAAATCATCTGATCCATGGCGATCTTCAACTCATTGGGCTCATAATGGACGGCGCGCACCAGACATTTTTCCTTGGCTCCCTCATAATCGCTGCGGCTGGTGCAATCCAGAAATGATGACCAGCGATAAAGTTTTGCTGGATCGTGGCCGCCAATTTCCTTGAGAGATGGGCCGGTTACCGCACCGGGAATATGCTCCAGACGGGTAAACCATTCCTCCTGAATGCCTCTGACAAAGGCCTTGTCATACCAACTGAGATTGGGAACCATAATAACATAGCCGCCAGTGGCATCACCGCCCATATAGCCATATCGCTCCATAAGAATGATATTTTTTGCTCCGGCCCGTGCTGCTGCCAGTGCTGCGGCGTGTCCGGCAGCACCTCCGCCCACGACGAGGATGTCACAGGAGGCGTAGACCGGAATACTGGCTGACGGTTCCTGATAAAAAGCAGTTGACATATCGTTTTCTCCTTTTTAATTGGATTAGAAGGGCAACAGGATCACACCCAGAGGATAGACCACAGCCAGGCAAAGAATAACAGCAATCGGAATCATAACGGCACCGTATTTCATTGCATGACTTCTGGATGCACCACTACCCAAGACAATCGCACTGGCAGCGGAGGCTGCAGGCGTCATGATGCCAATATTGGCCGCAATGGCTACCACCATAGCAAGTGCAGTAACGCTGACCATCGGAGATAGTGCTACAGCAATCGGTGCAATGAGAGAGAAGGCAATATTGGCAATGGCATTGCAGGACATAAAATTAGTAAAGATTGTGCAGAAAGCTGCTACTAGAAGAACAATGGGGATCCAAGAAGTCATATTTGCCGTAAGCGGACTAAGAACATTGGCAATCCACACCGGGATGCCAGTGTTTTCTGCCGTAAGACAGGGAGCCACAACGAACATACCCATGACTAGCAACGCCGCGCCCCAAGGGATCTCATGGATGGACTTGCTGAAGTCCAGCAGACGCTCACCGTTTTCATCCTTGAAGATATACAAAAGCGAAATGCCCACCACAGCGGGAGCGTTGATGGTCAGGCCAGAAACAAATGCGGCGGCCTCAGGCAGGAAACCACGGCAAATATCGGGGAACAAGATACCCAAAATAATCAGGCAGAAGATGATCACAGCGCTCTTCTCGCCTTTTCCCATTTTTCGGCTCAGATTGCTGGCACGGGCTTCAGGATCATAGTTGACAAACTTGCTCACATCAGGTCTAACAACAAAACGGAATACTAGGAAACTGAGAACGCCCAGAACAATGGTGCTAGGAATGCCAACCATCATAAAGTCCAGCATAGAGATAGCTTGGCCGGTATACGTCTCAATCAAGCCCATGATAATAATGGATACGGTGTGGGCAATCGGTGTGGCAGCGTAACCCCACATACTGAACCAAATAACACCAAGATACATACAAGAAGCAAACTTGGAGTCATCCTCGTAGCCGATCTCCCGGCAAAGCTCTCTGGCGACAGGAAGTGCGATCAAGGCGCAGGCAGCAACATCCAGAAAACATCCGATAACATAGATTGCAGCAAAGTAGAATGCAAAGAACAACCACGGGCGACCCTTCAGGAATTTTCGGGTGACAGCCCAGTTAATCACGCGAGAAATAAAGCCAGTCCGGCTCAGTGGAATCGTAACGGCACTCATCACAATGATCAACAGAACTGGAACGGCTCCGGTTGTGAGAAGCTTACCAAACGGCATCACCCCTGCTACAGCAAACAGTAGAACACTCAGTATACTTGTCCAGTCTGTGGCGACAAAAGTCCATAGGTAAACGGTAGCAACAGCGGCACCAATGGCGCGCACACCAATGTCAGTCAAGCCGTTGCCTGCGGGTATCAAGACGCTAATTAAAATGTCCAGAATGATAGCAATAAAAAAGTGCATAACTTTTTTATCTTTTACTTTCATATTCAAGCACTCTCCTCAAAGTATTATGAAGAACACTACGTCCAGAGGAGGAAATGGGCACAGAGTCCTCTTCCGCCCGGACAGGTCTTCTTTGCCGGCAAAAATAGTTTAGCAGAAAATCGTCCCTTTGAGAAATGCCAAGTCATTTATAAGAATATGCATAAAAAGTTATCTTGTCAACAGGATGTGGCTGTACACCTTGCCAACCCTTCTGCCGATATGCTATACTATTTTTAGCGTCAGGCAATCATCAGTGAAAAGAAGGGGGAGGACAATATGAACGATTTGGAATACCGCTATTTTTACGAAGTGGCAATGACCTTGAATTTCAGTCAGGCCGCAGAGCGCCTTTTCATTTCTCAGCCCGCATTAAGCCGCTGTATTTCAAACCTGGAAGAGGAATTCCATACTCCGCTTTTTGTTCGCAACAAGCGTGGCGTGCACCTTACCAGTGCCGGAGTTGCCCTTCTTCACAATTATCCACAGGTCCAACAGGCCAACCGTATTCTCCAAGAAACAGTGCAAAATGCCGCGTGCGGGATGGATTCTCGGCTGGTGATCGGCATTCAAGAAGGTCACCTCATTACAGCATCCATAAAGCAGGCTCTGAAGGATTTTCGAATCCACAACCCCAGCATTGAAATTAATGTGGTAAGTCTCGTTTACAACCAGCTGTTTGACCAACTCAATTCTCACAAAATTGATCTGGCCTTTTCCCTTGACTTTCCTAACAACATCTATCCAAACATTGAGCGAAAGCATCTGGCCGAAAAACAGAGCTACGCGCTGGTCAGTCGGGATCATCCGGCCGCAAAGTGCAAAGATCCGGCGGAAGGCCTCAAAATACTTGACGGAATGGACCTTATGCTGGTGGAATGGAGCATTGTCCCCAATGTAACCAGTTGGATCATTGACCAATGTGTGGCCAACGGCTTCAGCCCGGCAAATATCCACTACGCTCCAAGCTATCTTACGCTTTACAACTGGCTTATTATGGAAAAAGGCTTTGTCATTATGAATAAGGAACCAATTTTTAATGAGTCATACATCCACTATATCCCTCTTTTAAAAGAAAAAACGGTGGATTTCTGCGTTTATCGGCACAAAGAGGCAACAAATCCTGCCACACTGAAGCTTATCGAAAGTCTTCCTGCATGTCTGGAACTCTAAACAAATGCAAACACCGAAAAAACGCCAAAAGAAGTGTAAGGAGATTATTTGATATGACTACGAACCAGCCTCGCGACTCTAAAACACTACCAACATCATCATCGCCTATATACCCCCAAAAGGCTCAACAGGGTGATAACGCTGATCTGAGTCAGGAGTTTTATCTACATCTATTGGGAGGACAGCCTCCCTGCAAGACAGGTGCCCCCTGCAACGGCTGCGGACAATGTGGCCGGTAGACAAATCTTCGTGAGCAATATATCAGCATCTTCTCTTTGGAAATTCATGATATTTCTTGATTGGTCCGAGGGCTTTATGGGATTCGGAAATGCCGGAGCACTATTGGATACTATCATTAGAACAGAAAAGAACAGAAACTTGAATATAATAAGCAGCCTTTCCGCGGATCCGAACGAGAGAGAACCAAATTGTCTTTTTCGGCATAGTTCATGATTTCAGGCTTTCTATTTTGTGAAACATGCCAAGGCATGATTATAGCCGCAATTCATCTTTTCCTATAACAATTCTTTGCGGTGTGGATGCAATATATCAGCCTTGGGAGAGCGTTCGGTTCGCATCCGAGAGGTCGAGGGTTCGAATCCCTTTGGGTCCACCATGAAAGCAGACTTGTTTAGGCAGGTCTGCTTTTCTTATGCCTCAATGCAGACATTTGTCCTCTCGTTTGCGCCGCCGTTGCACGCGGCCTGCAACTGTTGGAATTGCTCAAAGGAAACGTTGAACTCGACCTCCAGCGTATAGTCGCGGTAAACGCGGACGGACTTGATAAACTGCGACACGATCATTTTCTTGGCCGCAAAGTTGCAGTTGTCATAGAGGTCTGCCCATGTTTTCAGCTTGTCGTACTCCTGCTGCTCTGTCTCCATGTCTGCGGTACGACTCTCAAGCTCCTGCCGTGCCGTTTCCGCTGTCTGTGACAGAGTTTCCACGTTGGCCTGCGCTTTGTCGATCAACTCGTTCAGCAGGTCAACATTCAATCGGCTCTCCCCGCGAATGACCTTGATGGTTTCATCTCGGTAATCCTCCAACTCGCGGCGTTTTTCGCTCAACTGCATTTCAGCCATATTACACCTTGCCCGCGCCAGTTCCACGGCCTTTTCGCGCTGCTGGGCGATCACATCATCCTGTGAGGCCATCTTGATTTGCGCGAACTGATGGCGGATGATTTTCTCCACGATACCGTCCAGCTTTGTAACACCATAGCCGGATTGTCCGTCACACTCGCCGGGGTGTCGCAGGTTGTAGTGGCACTGATAGCGGCAGCGCATCTCGCGCCGAACTGTACCATCCTTTTGAACGGTCTTGCGCCCGCTGGTGGTCAGTGTCAGGCGGTTTCCGCAGTGTCCGCAGAAGATGTTGCCCACCAATAGGGATTGCCCTTTCATGTTCAACGGCGTGTCTGCGTGATGGGTAGCCCGCGCCGCCATCAACTGTTGGGCGGCGTCAAACGTATCCTGGTCGATGATTTGCAGTTCGGGTATACGCTCCGATGTAGCATCGCCATTGTGGAGTTGGCCGACATAGATGGGATTTTTGATGATACGATTGATGGTGGTGTTGGGGAAATTCCTTCCATCGGCCTTGCGGATACCCAGCTCGGTCAGATAGCGGCACAGACGTTGTGCGCCGTAGCCTTCGTGAACGTATTTATAGAAAATCAGCTGAACGATCTTTGCGGCATCATCGTCAACGGTGAGGTCGCAGACCTCTCTGTTGCGCTTATTGATACGGCCACGCTTTTCCAAACGATAGCCGTATGGGATAGAGCCGCCGGTGAACAGGCCGTCTTGTGTCAGCTGTTCCATGCGGGTCTTGACGCGGACGGAGGTTTTTATGCTCTCACCCGATGCCTGCCAATAACGTATGTAGTTCAGCAGCTTGTCAACGTGGTTGTCAAACCGTTGTTGCCCCTCCACGGCACTCCAGACTTCAATACCGTTGCGGACAAACCATTCCACAACAAAGGGCGTTTCGTCGTCACGGCGGCCAAGGCGGTCAAACATATAGACCAGCAGGACATCAAATTTGCCCTGTACGGCATCCCGCTGGATCTCCTGCACGGCATCGCGGTCTTTGGCAGATACCTTGTAGCCAGAAATGCCCTTTTCGTAGAACTCATTTTCAATATGCCATCCAGAATGGCAGTTTACAAATTCTCTGCAAAACTGCTTTTGCATGGGAATGTCATCTTTTTCCACCTGTCCCACGGTCGAAACGCGGTACAGGCAATATACTCGCTTTACGTTTTCCATGTTACATACACCTCATTTCCCCACCGGAAAATGGCGTGTAGTCTTGAACTTTTTGTTCTCTATTTATTTTTCAAGGTACACCTTACACCATTATTATCTCACACTTTCGCTGTTATTGCAAAAAATCGGCTGCGGCGAGCTTTGGAAGTTAAACAGGCTATTTTGCACAGCGCGTGCTGCCGCAGGGTCACCGCTTGCAGCATAGCGGAGGATAACGGTACACCCGTCAATAACAATTCGCTGGGAGACAGGAGACACAGAATTGCCCTTGTCATTCATTGAAATTCCCCCCTTGTATTTCCTTGATATTCTTCAGCGGCGGAATGGGCGACAGCGGCAACTGTCTCATAGGTCACGGCCTCCCTCCATTCTGATGGCGGGGCGTTCTACGCGGTGAAGCATAGCCAACGCAAGTATCTTACCCCTCCGCAAGTCGTGGCGGCGGCACTGCTACAGTGCCGCCATGTGACGATGGCGTTTCTCGCTCCCGTCCCTGTGGACGATCTTGGCGCACCTCTCACCGGCTCGTTGCTTCGGGAATGTACCCAAACAGCCCTATTCAGTTTTAGAATGGCATATAGCCGGACTGTTGCCAGCCCGTGAGAAGGCGCAGCACACTGTGCCCTCTCACGGATCAGCAACACTAATCCGTTTCAATTACCTCACCTTCGGGTAGGCGGGTCGGGTCAAATTTGTAGATGATCTGCAGCATTAGTTTGCTTTGCAGACGGCCTTTCAGCTCCATATCCGCGGCCACGCGGTGGTTGCCGTACTCATCGGTCATGGTTCGCTGGGCGCACATGGTTATGTAGCTGTCATAATTGCGTAGTACCTGCTCCATGGCGATAGGGTCACCGGCCTTGGCCGCAAGAATGGTCTGATAGGAAATGTTATTGTCCATACGAACCTCCTAACAATTTCCGCAGTTTTGTCAGTGATGCCGCTCTGCGATGCTGCACCGTGTCCGGCTTGAGCCGCAGCAGCTGTCCGATCTGCGGGTCGCTCATGCCCGCAAAGTAGTACAGCAGCGCCACATTCCGCAGACGTACCGGTAGGACGGCGATAGCCTGTCCCAGCGCGGCGTTCTCTACCGTCAAGGTATAACCGCGGATGTGGAACTCCACCGTATCTTCGGGGATACGGTCAACCATGGACAGCCGCGCCATCTCCACAGGTGTAAGTGCCGAAAACACCGTCTCGTTCTTTGCGTGGTACGCCATCTCCCGTAGGGCATCGGTACGCTCGTTGCGGATGACCTGCTTGCAGAAGGAGTCAAAGGTCTGTCCGTGTAGGCGTAAAAGTCTGCGAGTTTCATAGTCGTTCTCCTGCTGCCTTTCATTCTGATGTAGCTATCACGGACAGGAACGGCAAAACCCGAAATTTTCCCGAAAAGTAGCAGTAAAGTTACAAAAGGCTTTTGCATTCGGCTTTTTTCGCAAAAGCGGGGTGAAAAAAGGCGTCTCAAGTTGAGACGCTTTTCGACAAAAATACCCCCTGGGTGGCGTGGTTTGTGCGGTATATCCGCATGAGGTGCCATCCAGGGGGAAAATATTTTATTACTCTTTGTCCCCAACGAACATGATCTTGCAGGAATTTACCCGATGGTTCTTCACATCGTCGATCAGCCCAGGGAGGCCGTCAAGGTCGGTTCGCTGGGAGATCAGATCCTCGCAGTGGAACAGCCCCTTGTCCATCATGTCCACCGTATATCTCCATTCGTTGATAGGGGAGTTGCTGAAATGGGAGTTCCAAATGCCATTGAGCGTCAGCTCCTTGCGGAGAATTTTGCTGTGCTGTCCCTTGTTTATGGTCGTATCACCGGCGGGGTTGCCCACCATGACGATCGTACCGAACGCCTTGACGCAATCAATGGAATTGTTCAGCGCAGAACCGAAGCCCGTTCCCTCAAAAGCGATGTCCGCCAGCTTGCCGCCGAATGCGGCGCGAACGGCCTGCTCCAGATCACAGGAGGTGGAGTTCACCGCAGAGAAGCCGTGCTTTTCCGCGAAAGCCACCTTTTCGTCCAACACATCTACCATCAGGATATGTCCCGCACCGGCCAACTTCGCCCAGCGCGCCGCCATAATTCCGATAGGCCCTGCGCCAAAAATCAGGACGTTAGCTCCTGCGTACATACCGCTGCGCCGCAGCATGGCGTGCTGGGCAACACAGGCGGGCTCTACCATGGCTAGCTCCTCGAAGCTGGTATCCGGGTTCTGGGAGCATACCATGTGCCACGCGCTGGGGATGAGGCAATACTCCGCAAAGCCGCCATCCCGCCGGGAGCCAAGGTAATCATAGTCCTCGCACATGGCGTAATTTCCGGAAAGGCAGCTGTCACACTTACGGCAGGGGATCAGTGGGAAAAAGGTGCCGCGTTTCCCAATATAGGCTGGGTCTGCGGTTTCGCCCACCGCCACCACAGTACCAGAGAATTCATGCCCCAAAGTGAGGGGGTATTTCTGCTTGCTGGTTCCGTTGACATATATCCGCGGCATATCGGAGCCGCACACGCCGCACGCGCCAATGCGTACAAGCAGTTCATCGCCATGCGGAATCGGAATAGGTACGCTTTCTACGGAAAACTCTCCGATCCTGTGCATTCTGGCGGCTTTCATCATTTTTTCCATACTACGCTTCCTTCTCTACTATCCTAATATCTATTCTACCTGTTCCGGCTTACTTGACCGCGAGGCGGAGTCTTTGAATATTCCCGGAGAGGGTGTCATCCTTGCCAAATATGCTGGAGGTACCGCCCACGAAAATATCTGCCCCGGCCTGCCGCATTTTCTCCGCGTTGACAAAGCTGACGTTGCCATCCACCTCGATGCTGGCATCCTTTCGCCCGTGAGCATCCAGGTATGCGCGGGTGCGTTGGATCTTTTCCAACATGGCGGGGATCAGCTTCTGCCCGGCAAAGCCCGGATTCACCGTCATCAGCAGCACGCCGTCAATATCACCCACAACATAGTCCAGCACCTCGATGGGCGTGGCCGGATTCAGCGCCAGCATCGGTTTTCCGCCGGCCTCCCGTATCAAGGCCAGTGTCCGCTGAATGTGGGGAGTGCTCTCCCAGTGCACGGAGACGAACTCACCCGGCTGCACCTTGAACCAGGATATTTTCAAATCGGGACGGTTGATCATCAAGTGAATGTCAAGCGGAATGCGGGTCATTTGCCGCAGCCCGGTGCAAAAATCCGTTCCCAGTGTAAAATTCGAAACGAACTCCCCGTCCATAATATCTATGTGCAGATATTCAACGCCGCCTTTTTCAAACTCGCGTATCGCCTGGGGTAGCTGCGCGAAATCAGCGCACATCATGGACGGAGACAGCTTCCCTGTCATCATAAACATCACCCTTCACACGCATATCTTGCAAAATGTTACCCCACTTATAACATCTTGCGGCAAACAACGTCAATAACTATGGGCATATTGGCAGGAAAGCTGAAAAACGGCAAAACACAGCGAACGGTTTTGAGCGCAAATGAGCAAAAACGGTCATACCTTCCGTAGAGGAAGGTATGACCGTTTTTCTTGGCTTGCGGCTCAGAATATCAATTTTTCTCCCAGCAGTTCCCGATAAAGCCGGTTTTCCGGGCAGCGATCCGTTACCACGAAGTCGATCTCCTGCAGGGAAAAGAGGTTGTAGAAAAAGCGCTGGCCGAATTTTGTGCTGTCGCAAAGAAGAATGTGCAGCTTGGATTTGCGGAAAAAAGCCCGTTTGACCGCCACGTTATCATCGTTAAGCTCCATGGAGCCTTGCTCGGCGCTGAAGCCTGCGCAGGAGAAAAAGAAGATGTCCGCATTCATCTCCTCAATAGAACGAAGCGCCACATTCCCCGTCAGCTCGTCCCACGGTGAACGCAGATAACCGCCGCAGGAAATGATGGAAACCTTGTCACTGCTGCTCATACTGGACAATATTCCCACTCCGTTTGTTGCAATTTTCACATCCGGATAGTCAGCCAGACGCTCGGCTAATATGCCGGATGTGGAGCTGGAATCGAAAAAATAGGAGGATGAGGGCTTGAGAAATCTGGTGGCCAGCTCCGCGATGCGCTGCTTTTCTGCCAGCTGCTGCGTTCGTCGCAGTCTGGCCGGGGTATCAAAGGTGCTACCTGCCGTCAGCATAGCACCGCCGTGAACACGTTTCAGAAAGCCCTGCTCCTCCAGCTCCGATAAGTCTCTGCGGATGGTGCTGGGGCTGGCATACAGCTGCGCGGACAGCTCCTGTACGGATATGGTGTTGTGCTTTTCAAGGCATGACAGTATCTGCGCGTGGCGTTCACTGCTGAACATGGCAGCACCTCCTTGCTCGAAATTGGTAGATAATGAAAGATAATTGCGGTTGTAGGCTATCATATTTCAATGTGATTGTCAACCCCGCGCAAATAGTTGACTTGCCCTCGAGACGATGTATATAATTTCTAAAAACAAAAGGGATTTGTCTTTGTGACTTTTGTAACAATTTGCAATACCCCTCGTGTCTGCCCTTGTCTGCATAGACGCACGTTTCTGCACCATTTTGACGTTATTTCCCAAAATGAGGTGCTGTGCCGCTTATTTCAATCAAACAGGAGGAACACAACATGAGCGTCACCATTCGTATTGAGCATGCCCTCAAGCAGTTCGGAGCTAATACGGTGATACCGGATCTCAGCCTGCAGATTCGAGAAGGCGAGTTTTTCACGCTTCTCGGTCCGTCCGGCTGCGGCAAGACCACGCTGCTGCGGATGATCGCCGGCTTCAATACCATTGAGGGCGGCAATTTCTACTTCAACGACAAGCTCATCAACGATCTCGACCCCGCAAAGCGCAACATCGGCATGGTGTTCCAGAATTACGCCATTTTCCCCCATCTGACCGTCCGCAAGAACGTGGAGTTCGGCCTGGAGAACCGAAAGATGGGCAAGGCGGAGAAAGCGGCGCTCTCCGATGAGTTCATGAAGCTGGTCCATGTGGATGAGTATGCCGACCGTATGCCCGACCGTCTCTCCGGCGGACAGCAGCAGCGCGTGGCGTTGGCGCGTGCACTGGTCATCAAGCCGGACGTCCTTCTGATGGACGAGCCGCTGTCCAACTTGGATGCCAAGCTGCGGGTGGAAATGCGCGGCATTATCAAGAAGATTCAGAACGAGGTCGGCATCACCACTGTCTATGTGACCCACGATCAGGAAGAGGCTATGGCTGTCTCCGACCGCATCGCGGTCATGAGTGGCGGCGTGATCCAACATATCGGTACACCGAAGGACATTTATCAGCGCCCGGCCAATGTCTTTGTTGCGACATTCATTGGCCGCACCAATATGCTCCCCGGTACGCTGACGGTACAGGACGGCAAGTGCGCCGTGCGTTTTTCCGACGGCTATACCGTCCCCATCGAAAATGTGCAGGAGCAGCACCGGCGTGAGCAGAGTATCCAAATCTCGGTGAGGCCGGAGGAGTTTATTGTTTCTACCGATGCGACACAGGGTGTGCCCGCCAAGGTCAGCGACAGCATTTTCCTCGGTCTGAACACGCACTACAAGCTGACGCTGCATGACGGCACAGAGGTGGAAACGATCCAGGAATCCTCTATCGATTCCATTATCCCCAAGGGGACTGAGGTATTTCTCCAGGTCAAGGCGGAGAAGATCAATATTTTCTCCGAGGACGGAAGCGTGAACCTGCTTCGCGGTGTCCATGACGACAAGAGAGGTGCGGAATGAACCAAAAGCGCAGGAAATTCGAGGTATGGTCGGCTATTTCCATCGCGTTGCTGCTGGCGTTCCTGCTGTTCTTCGTGTACCCCATCTGTACGCTGCTCAAGCAGGCGTTTACCACCAGTGAGTCCGCCTTTACCTTCGACAATTTCATTAAGTTTTTCAGCAAGCCTTACTACTACAATACCATACTCAACAGCTTCAAGGTGTCTATCGCCGTTATGCTGGTATCGCTGGCTATCGGCATTGCCTTTTCCTATTTCTATTCCTTCTACCGGCTGAAGGGCGCTAAGTTCCTGCTGGTGTCCAGTATCCTGTGCTGTATGTCCGCGCCGTTCATCGGAGCTTACGCATGGATTCTGCTGATGGGGCGCTCCGGTGACATTACGCTGCTGCTGAAAGCGCTGGGTATTCAGTCTGGCAGCATTTACGGCTTCGGCGGGATTCTGCTGGTGCAGGCCACAAAGCTCTATCCGCTGGTCATGATCTACATGAACGGTATGTTCAGCAATCTTGACAACAGTCTGATGGAGGCTTCGGCCAATTTGGGCTGCAGCGGCTTCAAGCGGTTCTGGAATGTGATCCTGCGGCTGTCCATGCCCACGGTTTTGGCGGCTGCATTGCTGGTGTTCATGCGCGCATTTGCCGATTTCGGTACGCCGCTGCTGATCGGCGAGGGCTACCGCACCTTTACGGTGGAGATATACAAGCAGTTCCTGAGCGAAACGGGCTCCGACTATGGCTTTGCCTCCGCCATCAGCGTCATTGCCATTATCCTGACGGCGGCGATCTTCCTGCTGCAAAAGTATGCCACCAAGAAGTTCAGCTTCTCCATGAACGCGCTGCACCCGGTGGAGAAAAAGGACCCGAAGGGTCTCGGTGGCGTTCTGATGCATGTGTTCTGCTATGCCGTTGTCGCCATTTCCCTGCTGCCGCAGATCTACATCGTCTATGTGTCCTTCCGCAACTCCAAGATGGGCGTGTTCCAGGAAGGTTATTCTCTGGCCAACTACAAGGCAGCGCTGAACAAGCTGCTTCTGCGCGCCACTGGCAACACGGTTGTTATGGGTGTTATCGCGCTGGCCGCCATCATCCTGCTGGCCATCATGATCTCCTACCTCGTTGTCCGGCGCCCCAATTTCATCAACCACTCCATCGATACGATCTCCATGATGCCCTACATCATGCCCGGCTCGGTCATCGCTATCGCGCTGGTCATTGGCTTTGGCAAAAAGCCGCTGGTGCTTACGGGTACACTGGCCATCATGATCATCGCTGTCATTATACGCCGTCTGCCGTATACCACGCGCTCTGCTACGGCTACGCTGATACAGATACCGCTGTCCATCGAGGAGGCTTCTATCAGCTTGGGCGCATCCAAGATGAAGACATTTTTCCGTATCACGGTTCCCATGATGTCCAGCGGCATTATCTCCGGTGCGATCCTCAGCTGGGTGTCCATCGTGACGGAGGTTTCCAGTGCGGCCATCCTCTATAACAATCGCTCCATTACTTTGACGGTAGGTACATATACCGCCGTTGCCCGCGGTAACTTCGGTGAAGCCGCTGCGTTTGCTGCCGTTACGACGGTGCTGACCGCGATCTCGCTGATGGTCTATATGCGCATCAACCGGGGTCGGGAGATCCAGATGTAAGGCGCGGTGCCTGTTCCTCGTATCTGCGCTGCGATAATGCAGTGTCGATATAAAAACAAACAACAAAAAGGAGAAAGAACATGAAAAAGTTTTTGTGCCTGCTTCTTGCCCTGGTCATGTCCCTGTCCCTGGTGGCCTGCGGCGAGACCAAGCAGCCGGACGCAAACGATGGCGATGATGCCGCCACGCTGTCCGGCACCGTGGTGATCTACTCCACTCAGACTGACGTGGATCACGAAGTGTTCCTGGAGGTATTCAACAAGGAGTACCCCGATGTGAACGTGGAGTTCATCAGCGGCTCTCTGGGCGAACTGGTGGCTCGTGTTGATGCTGAGAAGGAGAATCCCCAGGCAGATGTGATCTTCGGCGGCCTGTCCCAGACCGATGGCGATCAGTATCTGGATCTGCTGCAGGAGTATACCCCCAAGTACGCCGATCAGTGTGCTGTTGAGTCCAACGGCTACTACACCTACTTTGCCTATCAGTATGTCTGCCTCATCAAGAACACCGAGGTTCTGAACGAGCTGGGCGTGGATGTCAAGGGCTATGCCGATCTGCTGCAGCCCGAGCTGAAGGGCCACATCATTCAGGCTGACCCCTCCGCCTCCTCCTCTGCATGGCGTCAGCTGCAGACCATGCTGTACCTCATGGGCGACGAGTTTGGCGATGAGAAGGCTTGGGACTATCAGAAGAGCCTCATGGAGAACTGCAACGGCGTTATCAGCACCAGCTCTTCCGCCTGCTACAAGGATGTTTACAACGGCGAGTACGCTGTGGGTCTGACCTATGATAACGGCGCCATCTCCCTGCTGATGAGTGGCGCGGACAATGTTGAGATCGTGTGGCCCACCGAAGGCAACACCGTCTGCGCGTTTGCCTCCGGCATGGTCAAGAATTGCCCGCATCCCGAGCTGGCTGCCGCCGTTCTGGATGTGCTGTCCTCCGCTGATTTCCAGCTGGCTCGTGAAAAGGCCGCTGGTTCCCGTGGTCCTAACACCACCTATGTGAACGATGAGAGCTACTTCCCCGCTGACATCGATGATGGTGTTGTTCCCATGGACTTTGAGATGATGTCTGCACAGAAATCCACCCTCATTGAGAAGTGGACTGATCTGTGGGCTTCCATTAACGGCTAACTTCTTCATACTATAAATGAGGAGAGGCGCGAGAATGAACTCGCGCCTCTCCTCATTTTTACTCTGTTCTTGTTATGCCTCGCTCCGTTGGATGCAGCATCAACAATGGCTTGTGCTGCCCTTTCGCGTAGATCAAGGCCCTGTCCTCCGCGCTGCCTGTGGCCGGAGTGCCCCTGTCATAGACTGCCAGCACCACGTCCGCAAGGTCGATGATCTTCTTGTAGGCTTGGAGCTGCGCGCCCGGTGCGCCAGCTTCGC
>ERZ791794.502-NODE-502-length-27524-cov-41.024500_pt1 | contig 27524 bp, 34 predicted proteins | sample MGYA00510312_ERZ791794 | MGnify/ENA primary metagenome ERZ791794 (study PRJEB30046, sample SAMN00791977) | human gut metagenome | study: EMG produced TPA metagenomics assembly of the A metagenome-wide association study of gut microbiota in type 2... | reverse complement strand
CAAAAAAAATGAAAGCGAACACTTGGAAAACAATTCTTCAGATAGCCATCAGCATACTGACCGCTATCGCTACTACGCTCGGAGTAACGAGCTGCATGGGATAAAAGAACATGGAGTCTATCTTATTATATAAGCTGACTCAATCATAAATAAATCGACCGCTCACCTCAATACGAGGAGAGCGGTCGTTTTCGTCTCTATCGAGAAAGCCGGTCATGAAGGGTCAAAGTCATTAAGGGTCATTTTCATTTTCAACCCCCAAGAGTCCGGTCATTAAGGTCACGGTCATTAAGGTCATTAAGGATTTTTGGGGGCAAATGCGAATACACTATGTGCGCAATTGAATTGGGATGCAACGGACGATGTGAAGGAAGTTGCCAAGCAAATGGAAAAAGAAGAGGTTGTTGCTCAGGAAGAAGAGCAGCACTACCATCGTGGACGATAATTCATCCCATTCAATTAAAGACAGTCACTTTGTTGGCTGTTTTTTTTGATGCAATAAATAGATAGGGTGTTACTCTCATGGCCATTTTTGAGTGCAAGTATAAAGTCAAAGTCTCATGATGAAACTAAAATCGTCCGTTGACGGACGATTTTAGTGATATAAAGTATCGCGGAATTAAGAATATAGTCTTTTCTTAATTCAGTATTAGAGTTAAATTATGGAAAAGGTATAAGATACCTCTTCCCAGTTGCTCTTTGCATATGGAGTAGGAATAATTAGAATAAGGCCTTTTCGGAAGTGAATATTCTAAGAATTTATCTCTGAAAATAGTTTCCAATTCATTACTAATATATTCAATATTGCTGTCTAGTTGTATACAATCTTCGGGAATGGTAAATCTCTCTGACAAGAGACGATTCCATGGCACAACTGCTACTCGTGGTTCCTCTTCTGTTTTATTCATTTGCAAATCAATTATACCATGCGAATCTCCCCACTTCGAATAAGATTTTCCAAATCTTAGAGTATAAGAATAGACATCATTCATCATATTTATGTGTATAAATTCGATGTTTTCACATAAATCTCCAAAGTATTTAATGCAATTATATGTGTACTGAAGTAGGAAATATTCACTCGTACCACATGCGTGTAATCTTGCTAATGTGATTATTGAATCTTTTAGCGAAGCCATATCATGGTGCACATTCCATCCATTCAAGATAGACTGAGTCAAAACACTTTTCGGATAAGCAGGGAAATCATCGAAAACTGATATCACTTCCTGTTCATTCATTGAAATGTCCAAATCTTGATTTACTCCCCATTCTTCAAAATCGTCCCAGAGCCAATTTCCCCATTTTTCAGGATGCTTATTTGTAATATCATTAATTAAATAAGCCAAAACTCTTTTTTGTATTAATGTAGGTCCACTCATAAAAAAATTGTTTTTAACTGAAGTTTCGCAAGTGAATATATATCAACTTGCTTGTTTATAAATATACATATTACGTAGCGTATGGGCAACAGGATTCCTTTCGATGAAATCAGCCAGCAACTTTGTAGCATCTATAGAGTAACGCTCTGCAGCATCCAGAACAAAATCCAAAATGATAGCCCATATCTTGTCCGTTACGGACAAATCGAGAGTGTCATTGGTTACCTCAGAAAGAGACCAACGATGGTTTCATACGCTTCAAATCTCTTCACTGTACACAAGATGTTATACTGCATCATTGTCAAAGTGAAGCTAGCAACTTGAGCGGCAAAATGTATAGACTAGCATTTGCCAATGTTCAGCAAGGTTTTACAATCCTTGTATACAACTTCGGTTGCACATCGTCTGGCATAAATACTATACGCTTCAAAGAAGCTAAAAGAAAAGTCTGTAGTCAACAACCCATTCCTGTTTCCCTTGCGTCCTCGCTTGAAAAGAACAAACGGACTGGCAAATCATCCAACTTAACGTCATAGGTACAGCGAAGCATTTTATTGTGTTTGCATGCCTTTTCCTTTTGCAAGTGCTTGATGATTTGCTGTTTTATCTTTATTCTTTAGCGATTATAAAGATTGCTCATTTTCTTTGATATATACAAACTTCAGAGCCTTTTTTATTCCAAAATCACATTAAATCAAGCTTGTTACTCACTATATCCATACTTATTGTCTGGACTATCAATGGAGTCATAGCTACGCATTTCCCTTATACACTGATTGACAAGATCAATTAGTTCACATTTATCATAAAACATATGCAATAATTTATTTTGTTATTTTTAAGTTATAACGTAAAAAATGCAATAATATTGTAAGCGGCTCCGCATTTATACCTTGCATAAAAAAAAGCAGTAACTGCTGATTAAACAAATGCTGTTACTGCTTTTTCCATCGGTCAGGAAGTAAGTCTCTATATTTCTCCAGTGGGGTATTCGGTTGCTTTTCGCCTAACATTTTGCCGAAATATGCAGCTGTTTCATCTATATAATATTTAATATTGCACATAATAACACGACTAATATTACGTGCAAATAAAGTGGTTATATTCTGAATATCAAAACTTTCTATTAAACAAATAAGATTTTTTAAGATAATTATGGGGAGCTTACTCATCACGAGCAAACTCCCCATGGTGTATGAGAGAAGAATTTTAGTGCTTTTAATCAAAAGCTACGTTCAGCATATATTATGTATATATGTATATAGGTATACATGTATTCACGTATTCATGAATACACGTTTCAGCCTATTTCTGCAAAACAACGGTTGTGAAGCGGTTTGCCTCATTCGCCGCATATTTGTCGATTCCGCCTAAGTTGTAGGCTTTAATCTGGCTCTTATCTACACCTCGCTTGATGAGAGCCTTGGCTATGAACTTGGCACGTCGCTTACCCAAATCCTGGTTGCCGGACTGAGTACCAGTAGCACTATCTGCTGCACCGGATATTTTAATCTTCAGATTTTCCTGCTTGGCCATCTTCGCAATGTCGTCGAGATTCACAAGCTGTGACTTGTCAACCAATTTATCAGTGTTGAGCTTGAAGAAGAAATACACCGGAATACCGATGCTTACTTTCAGGTGGTCAGAAGATGAAGGGGAATCTGGGCGATAGCCATCAGCATTGCCTGCCATGTTGCCATCACCGCTGCCCATTGCACCCTGATTACTGTTGCCATTCATCGAAAGTCGGGCACGGAGGGAGTTGAGACCGCTGTAGCTGTTTTTCGGATAGACGGTCTTGCCATCGTCATTTCCTGCAAGTCGCTTTTCCAGATGAGCGTTCCTATCCCTCATGTAGGCAATGTAATCCTGAAGGGCGAGATTCTGCTCGATGTAAGGAGTAGCATCCACTACTCGCTTCCACCCCGTCTTGCCTATCGTGAAGGACAGACCGGCTGATACGGAAATCATGTTGTCGCCAAACTTGGTTGAAGTTCCGATGCCGTCAAAGTTCCTGGCGGTCAGCATCCCACTCACCTCTCCTACGAGATGAACACGGTCGCTGATGCGGTAACGAGCTTCCACGCCATAGGTGAAAGCAAACGGATGACTGCCACTTGAACCGCCCTGGCAGGTACAGTTGTTGATCCAGTCGGAATTATGGATCATGCCGACACCTATGAAGGGAATCACATCCCAAAGAGGGATTCCGCTTTCATTCTGACGGATGCCAGAGGTGATGTTGTACAGAAAGTCTGCATGGACAAACTGATACTTCATCGTATGGAACTCTGCGTTCTTGAAGCTGAGTCCCTGAAATCCTATTCGTCCACCGATTGCGGGCGTGAACCATTTGCCGACTCCTATCTGCAAGAGAGGAGTGACACGGTCGAACACGTCACCGCAACCAATGGGCGTCCCAAGAAAAGCTGAAACCCCGCCCTTTGCTTCTATAAACCAATTTCTACCCCAGTTGGCTGCTTCGCTTACATGCTTGAGATATGCAGGATTAACAGGCATGAGCATCTGCTCCTGACTGTACGATTTCTGGATATAAAGACTGTCAGAACTCTGTCTGGCAGTTTGTGCCGAAGCTGTCATTGCAGCCAGACACATCATTGTTATTGATAATATTTTCTTTCTCATGTTGTTGTCTTTGATGATTGATAACTTGCGTAAACAAATGAGCATGGTGTTACATCTTCTTTCTTCTTCTGACGGATGGAGCGCACATCTTGCGTGCCATAGCCAGGCATCTTCTTGCCCACTCCCTATCGTCTTCATCCGGTCGCTTGCCCCATCCTGAGTCTGGGCTGCCGCCTCCGCCTCCATGCGTCTGTGCAATGGTCGTGGCATCATCCACGAAACCGCACACGAGGTTCAAGGCTACCTTGACAACATGGTTTCCGTCTTCTGCCAACTGACAGAGAAGCGTGCCGTCGAAGTCAAGTTTCACGCTGTCAGGGAGATTCGGGAAGCGAATGGCAAACTCATGTGCCATGGTGTCGAGCATCACGCCATTGAGATGATAACTCATGTTGTGCGCCCAGGAAAGTTCAGACTGGTTGGCTTTGTCTTCCAGTTCACTGGCCTGCTTCTCTATCTCTTCCTTGTCCTTGCGGAGGGTGTCAAGCAACTGGTTAGTCTCAGAAAGCTTCTTCTCCTTGTCTGCCAGTTTATCTTCCACCATTGCCTTCTGCTGTTCAAGGCTCTGAATCTTACGGGCGATGTCGGCACTGATGTCGTCGCTGTTGGCTTGCAAGGCTCTCAGCGGTTTGAGTTCTGCTTCGAGACGGTTGATTTCTGCCTTCAGATTCTCAATCATAGAGGTGAATGATTTCTGCTTCTTCTGGGCGATGGAGAGTTCCACGTTCAGATCTTCGAGGGCTTTCCGGGTGTTCAGCATCTGGGCTTCGAGCGTCACGCACTCGTTGGCGAGCCATCGTCGATACTCTTCCGTTGAACGGTGACGTGCTCCTGTCTCTGCTATCGATACCCCTCTCGTGAGTCCCCATTTTTCATTGACCTTGGCCAGTTCATCGTGCAGGGCTAGAAGATAGTTCTTGTAATCTATGCGGTTCTGGCCATGGAAGATCTTCTTGAAGGCGAACTTCTTATCCTTATCAATAGGCAGAAGCGCACAGTGGACGTGCGGATTTTTCTCATCGCAGTGGACGATGAAGGAGACGATGTTTTCCTCTCCATATTTATCTGCCACAAAGCGGTAGATGTCCTGTGCCCACTGCTCTATTTCTGGCATTCTACGGATATGCTCGTTACCACCCTTGCTTTCAAAATCTACCTTCTGATTGCCAAAGGCAAGCTCTCGCATACGTTCCGTTGAACCTCCAAAGATGAAATTCACCACGGTTCGGAAACGTGGTTCTGCCAGTCCTTCGTTGGGGTCTTTAATGCCACGTGAGGCGAGATTTTCTGCCATGCGCCTGATAAGCGGACGGCTCTTGTCTATCGGGGCGACAATGCCACCTGGACGGATCTCGAAGTTGAGATGCTCACGGCTACGGTCGTAGTTGCCTTCACGCATGGCCTGGTTCCATCCCTTCTCCGTCCAGTCTCTCAACTCCTCGTTGCCTACCGAAGCAAGACCTTTGGTAACCTTGATGTCCATGACTTGTTTTGATGATGTTCCCATATCGTATTTCTTTGCTAATGCCCTTACTCCAGAAGCCTTTTTCAGTCTTGGCAACACCAGGAAATCTGACCCAGCTTGCTGTTTATCTGGTCAGCCCTCCCGACTACTTCAGTAGGTCGGGGTATTAGGCTTCCCAAGACTGAAAAAAAGTGGCACGTGCAAGCACGCTGCCTCACGTTGCTTGAAATCATTCAGCGATGTGCTAACGGGCGTCCTGATCGCCATCAGCGTGCCTCGCATGGAATAAGGGGAATATGACTATTGTTTTTAATCGTCGGAAGATTCCGCAGGTGCTACCTTTTCGGATGGCTCCCTGGCCTCAGTAAGAGGACGAGGGGGATTCACATAGTAGTTGGAAGCGGAGCAGCAGATGTAGTGCTCGAAGATGCAATCCAGGAGTACTATCTCCGCTTTCGAATATCGGGTTGCCACTTCGTACATATAACTCGGCTTGGTGTTGCCACTGATGGCTTTAGCCAGAATGCCAAGAGAATCTATCACCTTGTACCAGTCCCAGATGTGGTCTTTTCCGAAAAGCAGGCTCACGGAATCTGAAAGCTCCTCAGGCAGTTCTTTCTCCTGATTGAGATAACGGAGGATGGAAACTGCCAGTGAATCGAATACCTGGGCCTGCTGGTTGAGTACACGCCTGGCAGGAATGTCTCCATATCCTTCCTGCTTGGCCATGTTCATCTTCAAGTCGTAATAACGGCTGTAGGAATCGGCCACTTCCCTGGCGGTGGCTCTGCCTTTGATGAAGCGGATGAACTGCATGGCGCAGAATTCGAGGATGTCGTCCGGACTCTCGATAAGAAGAGAGAGACGTTGCTCCAGGTTGACAGAGAAGATAAAGCTCTTGGAGTATGGCTCTACGGAAAGCTGACCAAGTTTGGTGAGTCCGGAGATAAACTGGCGAACCGTGGCACGCTGCCATTGCCACTGACGGGCAAGTTCGGAAATGGTGGCAACAAACTGACCGGGCAACAGCTGGAGGGCTCCATCGGTTCCCGGAGACTGATAGGCTCCTGAGGATGCTTTCGAAAGCAGGTCGCAGTAGGCTTCCAACTTGCTGTAACGTTCCTCTGCTTTCGGCTTCAGAAACTCCAGCAACGAACGGTCAACACCTCTGCATCTGTCTGCTTCGGGTGTCTGTTGATTGGGATGATGAGTCATTTTTGAATTTGGAATGTTGAGCAAGTGGATATGATTCCGTGCCAGTTGCAGGTGGCACTTAATAGTAATTTCTGATAATCAGCGCAAGCAGATCCTTCGGGTTGTTGATGGCCTCAGGATGGCTCTTCAGCTGAAGAACTCTTTCAGATGGATAGAACACTGCTGCCACGCTGACGGTAAAGAGGAATAGGGACATACTGTTCATATAAGGTAAGGCGTAGCAAACCATCGAGAGCAGCAAGGTGACGAACCAAAGTCTTTTTCTCTCATGCAATAGATGGAACGTACTTTCTGCGATTTTCCTGTTCAGAAGCACCAGGGTCAGGAGTGTTGACACTACTACTGAGAGATTGGGAGCCGTGACATGGCAACACCAGTTGATGAAGATAAGCATCAGCACGACCAGGTAGGCATAGAGATTTCTTGCACTCTGAAACATGGCCATCTTCCACATAAACCGCTTCATGAATCCATATTCCTTCCTGTAAAGACAGAAAAACGCTGTCAGCAGGAGAAAGGGAAAAGCGAACCGGATAAGGGTTAATATCTGTATCATAATTTTCTTTATTTTACTTGTTTATACCTTTGTCAAGTGATTCCAGACGCTCGGCAATTCTGTTGTTTAACTGGATGTTGTAACTGGGCGACATCTGGTCAATGGTAGGGTCTTTCGCCAGTTCTTCATCAGCTTCGATGAGAAGACGGAGATAAAGATCCACATTAGAATTATGGTCTAACTTCTCTGTAGGCATGGCTTCAGGCGATTTGCCATGAGGCTCTATCGGCAGCATCGTATCAGGGTCGATGTCATCTGGAAGCTGATAAGCCGTCTGAATGCTTCGCATCACAAAGATGCAGAAGACTATCATCAGTCCGACAATCGCCTTGGCCATGATGTTCAGATTGCACAGCATCAGAACCAGCACCATCACCAGGATGGCTACAATATAGAAAGTGTATACTTTTCGTTTAGTACTCATAATCGCTTAATTCAAGTTTGATGATTCCGAAGGATGCTTTCTCTATAATGTATTCGACATCACGCCGGGTGAGAGTGCCCTTCTCTACTCTACCCTTGGCGCTTGGATCTTTTTTACAAAGAGCTGCCAGACCCTGGTTCAAGTCGTATTCATTGATTTTCCAGGTTCGCTTCTTTCTGAAAGAGTAATGATCCCTGTAACTCTGGAGCGAGAGTCCCTTGTAAAACAGGGTCTTCAACACCCCATCCTGCAGGATTCTCATCTCTACCAGCAGTTCCGTATCTTTAACTATTATCCATGTTCTGTATCTTTGTATGATGTCTGCAATCAGGTAATACGTCTGTTTGTTCATCTAGAGACCGCAGTTGAAATCATTCATGATCTGTACGTGTTCTCGCTTAGCCCGGAACGTGCCGCGACGTTCGTGCAGCCGGAGGTCTTCAAAAAGATCAGCCGACATGAGTTCGATGGAATTGTAAATCGTCACATTCAACTCGTGGATGAGTCCATCGGCGGAAGTCTTGCAGTTGATCTTGAACATCCGTTCGGTGACCGGATAGCAGTAGGCGCAGCATTCATGTCCGAACACCGTATGGACTGATGGCTCCAGATGGTAGAGAATGGCAAGGTCTGCATTCATTTCGAACATATCAATCACCTTGTCTATAGGTTGTGGGATATGCACTTCGTAGGGAAGAATGGCATAATCTTCGTATGCCTTTATCTCGCCAATCCAATAATTGTCAATCAGCTCTGGCAACAGCATGGGGCCGGATGCCTTGAATTTGTAGATAGCTTCCTGTAACATGATAATGAAAGATTAGAGGGTTGATATGTAAAGACGCATCAGCTGGGCTGGAATCCTGTTGGACACTTCCTTGTTGACAAGGTGCTTACCTTCAAGTCTCGTGATGATGGCAGGATAATCCTTGGCGATGTCCGTCATCAGCTGAGCCTGCTCCGGGGTGAGCATGGCGATGGCAAGCGCATCCATCGAGAGATAAGGCTGCAATATCATCCAGAGATAGGCATTGGCTTGAATGGCATCTCTGATTTTTCCTCGCTTCAACGCGTCACGGCAAACCTGGGCGTTGAGAATCAGACGGCGGTCTGTTCGCATCGACATGAGGACGAGTGTCTCAGAAGCTGGCAACTTATTCCTGGAAGCGAATTTGTAGATGGCAGAACAGATGTCTGCCGTATGGTTGGTGATTTCCGTCATTCCGATGGATGAGCATTCGTCGATATGAGCGAGGAACGTGCGGAAATGGCGGTCTTCCTCATGCAGGAACGCCACGAGTTCCTTTCTTGACTTGATGCCATGCGACTTAGTGCTCAGCAGGAACTTGGAGTAGTTGGCCAAGGCTCTGTGAACTTCCAGGTCATAGGCAGGCGATTTATCCAAGGTGGCGAAGAACTTTAAGGCATTTTCCTTCAGAGAGCCGAGTTCCCTGTTGTCCTTATATAAAGAGGTGTGGAGCTTCACATAAGCCACATCGCTCAAAGTACAGTTGCCAGTCATCCCCAGCAGTTCTGTGCGGATGGAGTCTGAAATCAGATCATACTTCATGGAAAGCCCACTATGCGCATTGAACGAAGGATCCTTCCTGATGTAGTTCAAGACGGTGTCTCCATACTCGCGCCACTGGTTGATGTAGTCTGCAAGATGCTCTGCATCAGAGTCTGAATGCCCTTTCATTGTCTGAAAGAAAGCCTGGTACTTTTTCAAGGCATCTTCAGAAGACTTGAAATCATATTGACGACTTCCACTGCATGAGGTAATCATGAGTAAGGCACATAAAAAAAGCAAGTGAAAGAATAAACTCTGCTGAGTTGTTTTTCTTTCACTTGCTTTACTTTCTTTCATTTGGTTTTTGAGACCTGTTGCTGAAGAGTTACCGAGGCAACCGACAAAACTGTTCAACTGTACTGTATTCCTATTATCCATTGGCATGTAATTGAAAATTTTGCGTGCAAAGATACAGATAAAATTCCACATTAACGACACTATAATCAGACTTTATGTTATTTTATGTTTCATACTCTTTGCAGTATGATTATTGAAGATGCGCTCCTAATTTATAAATTAGGTTAAATCCAGTCTGCTGAACCAATAAAACCAAATAGTATGAATCCATTTCTGAATATAATTTGTATCTTTGCAGAAGAATCGTGCCTGAGCAGGTGTTATCCTGCCATAAAAAGGCGCATAACTATCAAGTTATCAGTCAATAAAACATTTTGATATGGCAAAAGTAGGCTACATCATGGCTACATCTCAGTATGACAAACTGGAAGAAGACCGCAAATGGATGAACGAGTTCGGTTGTGTAAGAATCATCGAGGAAAGTGATGATAACGAACGCCACAGACCGCTGTGGAAACAACTGATGGCAGCATTGCAAAGAGGCGATGAACTGGTGATTCCGAAATTTTCCAACGCTTTGCGTGGCAGTCGTGAACTGGCAATATTCCTGGAATTCTGCCGGGTAAAGGTCATTCGCATCATCAGCATCCACGACCGGATTGACTCCAGCAACATCCTGTTTCCGGAAACCAAGCCATCTGACGTATTGGTAATGATGGGTTCCCTGCCCGACGAAGTCCTTGCTCTCAGGAAATCTGCAGAGCATGTAATCAAACTGCAGGAGAAGATGATTGTGTCTCTCCCTCCTGTTTCTGCCAGCAAGATGCAGAAGCTCGACAGAGAGAAGACTGTAGTGAACCTCTATGTTGCCGGACATCCGATAGATGAAATCTGGAGAGCCAGCGGATTCAGAAGCAGAAGCTCCGTATTCCGCATTCTCAATAAGCATGGAATCAAGCTCAATAGAGGCAACCACTCCGGACCTATCAAGAGAAGAGACGCAAAGTAAACAAGACATTGAAGATTAGAGCATGAAGAAGATATTATTCCTACACGGATTCTTCGCTACGGGCAGTTGTCCGATGGCGAGAGCCTTGAAAGAGGCGTTTGAGGGGACGGCGGTGGTGCTGACTCCCGACCTCCCTTTGCACCCCAAGGAGGCACTGAAGGAGATTCGCTCCATCATCGACCGGGAGCAGCCCGACTTGCTTCTGGGCAACAGCTGCGGCTCTTTCCTCGCCCAGATGCTGGCTCCGGTGGTGGGCATTCCTGCCCTGCTCGGCAATCCGTATTTCATGATGACGGAGTTTCTGAAGGAGCGAATCGGAGAGCATGAATACAAGGCACCGAGAAGGGACGGCAATCAGCGGCTGGTGATTGACGAGGCGCTGATTGAGGAGTTTGCGGAACTGGAAGCCGTGCAGTTTGACCATTGCAACCCCTATTATAAGAATCGTGTGTGGGGACTTTTTGGTGAGCAGGACACCCTGGCTCACTTCTCCCCTCTCTTCCTGGAGCATTACAACCAAGCCTTCCACTTCCCTGGCGGCCATACACCTACTGAACAGGAAGTGAAAACCTGGTACGCTCCTCTTGCCCAGAAAATGCTAATGGAGTTTTCAGCAAAGGAAGAAAGATATTTCCAGCACTTTAAGGGCGGCAAATACAAGTTCATCCATTCTGCCTTCGACTCAGAGACCCAGGAACGCATGGTGGTTTATCAGGCTCTTTATGGAGACCAAGCCTATTGGGTTCGCCCAGAAAACATGTTCTTCGGGAAAGTTACGAGGGACGGCAGAACTTTTAATCGTTTCACAGAAATAGACAGATAATTATGGAGACATTTAATAACGTAATAAACAGTGGCCAGCTCGTTCTGGTCGATTTCTTAGCTACATGGTGCCAACCATGCAAGGCGATGCACCCCATTCTAGAGCAGGTGAAGAGTGTATTGGGCGACCGAATCCGAATCATCAAGGTGGATGTAGATAAGTACGGAGTAACAGCAAGCCAATACCGCATCCAATCCGTGCCAACGCTGATGCTCTTCCGAAACGGAGAAGTATTGTGGCGCACAAGCGGTGTGGTAGATAAAGCCGAACTGCTGGCTACGCTTGATCCATTCTTAAAATAAAAAGATGAAAAGAATAAAGGAAGGGCAGCGAGTTGTGGAGCAGATGATACGTTCTGTACTGCAGGAAGAAGGAGGGCAATAATGAATTATGTCCTGGGTGCCAAGAGTTGCTACAGTACGATACTGCAAGACTGGAACGCTGTAAGTTTGGCGAGAACAAACCAACTAGCAAAAAGTGTCCCATCCACTGCTATCGTCCTCAGATGAAAGAACGAATGTGCAAAGTGATGCGCTGGGGTGGGCCAAGAATGATTTTGTATCACCCGGTAGCTGCCATCAAGCATGTCATAAGAGAATTGTAACAATAAGAAAATGAGCATAAAACAGATAGAAACACTCGTCTTTGATTATGGAGGTGTCATCGTGAACATTGATGATGCTTCTGTTGTGAAAGCCATGGAGAGCCTGGGCGTAACGGCGTTCAAGCGACTAATCCATGTCCGCAAGATTAAGAGACTGATGCACCAATATATTAATGGTCTTGTAGCGGAATCAGAAACATTGAAAGAGATGCTGAGTCTTTGCCGTAAAGGAACCACAACCGAGGATATTGAAAAAGTGCTCGAAGAGCTGTGTGGTAATCTTCCCGTAGAAAGACTGGAAGCATTAGTCAAACTTCGGAAGCAGTACAAGGTCTATCTGCTCAGCAACATCAACGACACGCTTTGGCAGAAGTCGGTCTGTCTGATGAAGCAGCTTGGATATTCCACGGACGAGTTGTTTGATGAAGTATTCCTCTCATACGCCATGCGGAAGGAGAAGCCATCCGTCGAAATCTATGAAGAGATGACGAAACAGACTGGATTGAATCCAGCCACCACCCTCTATTTCGATGACCGTGCCGAGAATGCCGAAGCTGGCAGAAACTTCGGCTTCCAGAGTGTACTGGTAAAGACCAATCATCTGGAGGAGCATCAGGAATGGCAAGAAATTAACAAGAATACAAAAGAATAATCTTATGCGCATAATAGGAAACTTACTTTGGTGGCTCTTCGGAGGTCTCGAAGCTGCCATCGGTTATTTCACCGGAAGTCTGGCTCTTGCATGTACTATCATCGGCATTCCCTTTGCGATACAGACATTCAAGATTGGCTTGCTCTGCCTATGGCCTTTTGGTTCTACAGTAAGAGAATCGAATAGTCCAACTGGTTGCATTCGCATCCCGCTGAATTTACTCTGGCTGATTTTCGGAGGTTTGTGGGCTTGCCTCATGCATCTATTCTTCGGCTTTCTCTTATGTATAACCATTATCGGCATTCCTTGGGGCAAACAGCATTTCAAGATGGCCGGACTTTCGCTCGCGCCATTCGGCAAGGATGTGGAGTTGGGATTTTAAAGAGATAAGAAAACGCAGTTGAAGAGTATGAACACATTACATAGTTACCTCGCCTACTATCTCCTTGCCATCAATGCTGTTGCATTCATCGTGTATGGCATTGACAAATACAAGGCCAAGAAAGCCAAGTGGCGCATTCCAGAAACCACGCTTTTGTTGCTGGCAGTCATTGGCGGCAGTATCGGAGCATGGGCAGGTATGCGACTTTGGCATCACAAGACGATGCACAAGAAATTCAAGTATGGCATACCTGTAATAATCATCTTGCAGGTCGCCTTAGCAGTATTTCTGCTAACAAATTTTGAATGAACAATGAATAAAAGAGAATACGCACAAGCCAACCGAACGAGCAGAGAGAGCAGAGATGAGCTTGCTCAATCTATGCCTTGCAAGGAGGAGGAAGGCGAAGCCAACTGCACATCTACAGGAATGGGAAAAAGATTCTCATTCTGGCAGGTAAGGCACAACCGAAGGTAATACGCGAAGATAAATTGAATGAATTGATAACACAATAAATCATCAAAACAATGGACGCAAAAGAAAAAGTATTAGCAACAATGAAGGAGGCAGGTCAGCCTCTCAACGCAGGTAAAATCGCAGAACTCAGCGGTCTCGATCGCAAAGAGGTAGATGCAGCCATGAAGCAGCTGAAGGCAGAGGGCGCAATCGTCTCTCCTGTTCGTTGCAAATGGGCACCTGCAGAGTAAAAACTTTAATGGCTTGGTACTGCGGTCTTGAATAACAGGCTGCAGTACCTTCCATCCCTATCTGAACTCCAGTACCACCATTAGGATGATTACCCGACTGCAAAGGTATACCTTTGCCACGTTTTTTTATAAAGTAACAAAACATTCGCCACATGGTAGCCATGCAAGATATTTGTTTGTCTTGTTATATGCGATTTTTTTAGGGAAGTTGCATCGTTTTTCAAAAAAAAATCGTACCTTTGCACCGAAATGTCAGATACACATGAATACTAAAAAAGTATGGGGTGACGCTGAACAAAAAATAAATATAATATATGGCATTACCAATAAACATAGACGAACTGCTGAGGGGAAATGGTCACTTCCTTGCGACGGTGCCCATACATCAGGCTTTTGTTGACGAGAAGGCTTATCTTGTCTCTATTGGCAAGGAACTGGATAAGGATGGCAAGAAAGAAGGAAAGAAAGACAATGATTTCCTAAAAGACTTCCCAAAAGACTTCCCAAAAGATTTCGGAAAAAGAACCTGTAACACAGAGAACGATAAAAAAAGATATTGCAGACCTGCAATCCAAAGGCATACTCTCTCGTGAAGGCGGTCGCAAGGATGGCCGATGGGTGATAACAAACAAAAATAGTATGAGCATGAATAAAAGAGAATACACACAAGCCAACAAGGATTGGCTTACTAACAAAGCACAGGAAGAGGGAGTGAAACCGCTCCCCAAAGGTATATATTATAAGGTTTTGGCAGAGGGCAAGGCTGACGGAAAGCATCCTATGCCCCGAAGCATAGTTACTGCCCATTACACAGGCCGTACCATCGACGGCAAGCAGTTTGACAGCAGCCGTGGCGGAGCCCCATTGGCAATCCGTCTCTGCGACCTCATTGAAGGTTGGATTATTGCCATGCAGCAAATGTGTGTGGGCGATAAATGGGAGGTCTATATCCCTGCCGAGATGGGTTATGGCAAGTTCTCACAGCCAGGCATCCCCGGAGGTTCCACACTCATCTTTGAGATTGAGCTTCTTGGCATTGCGTAAGAGTAAGAAACTTTCTGAGCTGGAAATAATGACTGCACCGAATATTGAATCATCTACACGAGAAGAACGTTTGGATTACGTCTTGAACGAATGGAGATGTCTGCATAATTGCGAGATATGCGGCAAATGCCATATTCTTAAAGGCCGAAGCGAAGAAATCCTCTATGCCGACTATATAGACGGCAAGCGGTCGTATATGGATATAACATTGGAAATAAGAAGCAACAGATGAGTCTATGACAATAAATTGAATGAATTAATAACACATTAAATCGTTAAAACAATGGACGCAAAAGAAAAAGTATTAGCAACAATGAGAGAGGCAGGACAGCCTCTTAACGCAGGTAAAATTGCAGAACTCAGCGGTCTCGACCGCAAAGAGGTAGATGCAGCTATGAAGCAGCTGAAGGCAGAGGGCGCAATTGTCTCTCCTGTTCGTTGCAAATGGGCACCTGTAGAGTGATGGTACAGGACTCGACAACATATTATTTATGACCGAGGACAACCGTACATATATAGCTATCGACCTGAAATCGTTCTTCGCTTCCGTGGAATGCGCAGAACGTGGTCTCGATCCGCTCACCACCAATCTTGTTGTTGCAAATGTAAGAAATATATGGAATTCAAGCACTGGAAGCTATAATGGCTTTTACAGGAGAAATAATAAGTAGAAAAAATCAGCATCCATGACCAGATTGATTCAAGGAATGAGCTGTTTCCTGAAACAAGGCCGTCCAATGAATTGGAAATGATGGGAGTATGGCATCAAGCTGAACCGTAGTTAATCATTCTGGTTCAATCAAGAGAAAGGGTATATCCGACAAATCACAAGAAAAAGAATAAATAGCATGAAAAAGATACTGTTCCTACATGGTTTCTTTGCTACTGGCAGTTGTCCTATGGCGAGAGCACTGAGGGAGGCCTTTGATGGTCAAGCTATCGTGCTGACTCCCGACCTGCCTCTCCATCCCAAGGAAGCATTGAAATACATACGCATTCTTATCGACAAGGAGAAGCCTGACCTGCTCATAGGCAACAGTTGCGGTGCTTTCCTTGCACAGATGCTTTCTCCTGTTGTGGGCATCCCTGCCCTACTTGGCAATCCTCATTTCAAGATGACGGACTTCCTGAGCGGACGCATTGGCGAACATGAGTACAAGGCTCCACGCATGGACGGTAACCAGAAAATTATCATCAACGAAACACTCATCAATGAGTTTGGGGAACTCGAAGCCACACAGTTTGACTGTTGTAATCCTTATTACAAGGATCGGGTGTGGGGACTCTTTGGTGAACAAGACACACTGGCTCATTTTGAACCGTTGTTCTTGCAGCACTATAACAACAGTTATCACTTCCCTGGCGGACACACGCCCACAGAGCTGGAAGTCAAGACTTGGTATGCCCCGTTGGCACAGAAGATGATCATGGAGGTGACTGCAAACCAACCGATGAAGCATCGAGAGCAGAAGCCAAACTTGTTTGGATTATGCCGAGTCGCGACAGAGGAAGACGAAGTCAATTATGCGGCTAAAGATAAGGTGGTAATCGTGACAGGCGGTGCGCATGGCATCGGCAAATGTATCGCTGAGGAGTTCCGCAAGAAAGGGGCTTCGGTGGCGGTCATTGATATGCGAGAGGGAGAGCATTTCGTTGGAGATATCTCCAAGAAGGAGGTGTTGGAAGCCTTTGCCGATGAAATAATCGGCAAATACGGTAAGGTGGATTATATCATCAACAATGCCCTTCCTCTGATGAAGGGGCTGGATGTATGTACGTGGGAGGAGTTTCAGTATGCCTTGACAGTCGGGATTACTGCACCTTTCTATCTTGTCAAGCTGCTTGCTCCGTATCTTGCTGAGGGAGCATCGATAGTAAACATATCATCCTCGCGTGACCGCATGAGTCAGCCGCAGACAGAGAGCTACACTGCTGCTAAGGGAGGTATTGCTGCCCTCACCCACGCCCTTGCCGTCACACTTCGTGGCAAGGCAAGGGTCAACTCCATTTCTCCTGGATGGATAGACACGGACTTTAAGGAATACGAAGGCGCAGATGCGGTGCAGCAGCCAGCAGGACGTGTTGGCAACCCGATGGACATCGCCAATATGGTGCTATTCCTCTGCTCCGACAAGGCAGGATTCATCACAGGCGAGAACATCTGTATCGACGGTGGCATGACCAGGCAGATGATTTACCATGGCGATCATGGTTGGACATTAACCGAGATGCAATAATGAAAATCAAAATATAGGAAGACAATGAAGAAGATACTTTTTATCATCGGTTCCTTACGCAAGGAATCGTTCAACAAGAAGCTCGCCAAAGAGGTGGAAGAGATGCTTGCCGGGCGTGCGACGGTGGAATATCTCGACTATTCGGATGTGCCGCTGATGAATCAGGACATCGAGTTTCCTGCGCCCGAAGCGGTCAAGAGAGTGAGGGGCAAAGTAGCAGAGGCGGATGCACTCTGGATATTCTCGCCTGAATATAATTACAGTTACCCCGGTCATTTGAAGAATCTCATTGATTGGCTGTCACGTCCGCTCATGGCAGGTGACCGTCAGACTCCGCTTGCCATCAACGGCAAGAAGGTGGCGCTGAGCGGTGCTGGTGGTGCTTCGGCAACAGCCAAGTGCCGTGGGAAGCTGACCGAACTGCTCACGCTGCCGTTTATCCGTGCAGAAGTAATGACAGAACCTCAGACGGGCATCCAACTGAACATGGAGGCTTGGACGGAAGGGCGCATGATGCTGACCGAAGAACAAATGACGAATCTAAGATTGCAGGTGGACGCTTTCCTTGAATACATTGGATAAATGGAAGAAATCATCTGTTATCTCCTTGCCGTCAACATTGTCACATTCCTCCTGTACGGCATTGACAAGTACAAGGCAAAGAAAGGCAAATGGCGCATATCAGAGGCTACCCTGCTGACGATGGCTGCCATTGGTGGCAGTATCGGAGCATGGGCAGGTATGCGACTTTGGCATCACAAGACGATGCACAAGAAATTCAAGTATGGCATACCTGTAATAATCATCTTGCAGGTCGCCTTAGCAGTATTTCTGCTAACAAATTTTGAATGAACAATGAATAAAAGAGAATACGCACAAGCCAACCGAACGAGCAGAGAGAGCAGAGATGAGCTTGCTCAATCTATGCCTTGCAAGGAGGAGGAAGGCGAAGCCAACTGCACATCTACAGGAATGGGAAAAAGATTCTCATTCTGGCAGGTAAGGCACAACCGAAGGTAATACGCGAAGATAAATTGAATGAATTGATAACAATATTAATAACACATTAAATCGTTAAAACAATGGACGCAAAAGAAAAAGTATTAGCAACAATGAAGGAGGCAGGCCAGCCTCTCAACGCAGGTAAAATCGCAGAACTCAGCGGTCTCGATCGCAAAGAGGTAGAGATACATCAAATCATATTCAACCCCACGGGAGGAACTCAACGAGTGAGCGAAATCCTACTCTTTCTGCTTCTCACCTTTTTCCTGGCTTACATCCAGACTACAGAGGTGAAAGGTCAATCCTCATATTTTTCATATGGGGCAAGCATTATGAATGGAGAATTATATTGCGGTCATCAGGAGGATAGTGCTTTTGCCATGCATAGCGTCATGAAATTTCCACAGGCTTTATACGTAGCAGACTACTTGCACAAGAAAGGACTGACACTTAGCGACTCTGTTCTTGTAAACAAGGATAGTCTGGACGCTGAGACATGGTCGCCTATGCTTTCAATATTTGAAGGTATGCGTTATTTCACGTTTGCTGAGTTAATGGAATGGTCATTGAAACAGAGCGACAATAATGCGTGCGACCTTTTGTTTGCATCATGCGGACAGCCGGATGCAGTAGAGAAATATATCCATACGCTTGGATTCAAAGACATCCATGTGCAACTGACGGAGAAGGAGATGAAAAAGAATCCTCATAGAGCCATAGAAAACTCAGCCACTCCAAAAGAAATGGCAAGGCTCTTGGAGTGGTTTTATCTTCATAGGGATGACAACAAGAATCTCTCCTTTATCTGGGATACAATGGCTGATTGTAATACGGGTCAGCAACGCATAGCAGCAGTCTTGCCCAAAGACGGCAAACTGATTCACAAGACAGGTTCTGGTTTTCCTTCTTCTGACGGAAGACAAGATAGAAACGATGTTGGAATCGTTCTTTTGCCCGACGATTCTCACTTATCAATTGCCATCTTCTTGCAAAAGTCAAAAGAGGAGAAAGAGGTGGCAGAGATTGCAGAACAATGTTTGATGCGCATCCAGGCGGATAATTTCCTTCTCAACATTCCGCCAGATCTACAACACAAACAGACCTTGGCTATACTCAGAGCTATAGATGGAGATAATAAAGAGTTGATGGCTGTCCGCAATGCCCGGAATGCTCCACCCAAGTATTCTGACCATGTGGAAACAAAAATGATTACCCCAAACATGCGCCTTTATGAGCCCAAGGGAAGTCAAGACCAACGCCTTCCAGTCTTGTTGTATCTGCATGGAGGTGGCTGGACTTTTGGCAGCATCAACAGTTGTGGAAGGTTCTGTGATGCCCTGGCTGCATCGGGCAAGATGAGAGTTATAGCTCCTGACTATCGTTTGGCTCCAGAGCACCCTTATCCTGAAGGACTGGACGATTGTATCTCTGCCGTGAATTACATCATCGACCATGCTGCAGAGCTGCATATTGATGTCAACCACATCACCATTGGCGGTGACAGTTCGGGAGGCAACCTTGCCCTGGCCACAGCTTTGTCAGAAACATGCCGCGGCAAAATAGAATCCTTGCTTCTGTTCTACCCTGTGACAAAGGCTTTTGACGATGGTTCGGAATCATGGAAGCAATATGGTAAAGGCTTTGGTTTGGATGCCGAAATCATGGAAGCTTTCAATCGGGCGTACACCATCAATGCAGACAATCGCTGTTCCGCCATCAGCGTAGGCCTGTGTAGTGATGAAGTGTTGAATATGCTTCCGAGAACTTTGCTCATAGCTGCAGAAAGGGATATTCTGCGCGATCAAGGATTGAATCTTGCAGAAAGAATGTGCGGACAGATACAGAGGATAGAATATAAAGGAGCCGTACATCTTTTCATCACAGTTCCCGGGCAGGATACGGCATTTGACAGAGCAGTCAAAGATGCCATTGGGTTTATCTGTAACAAATAATATAACGAAATATTCATTTATGAGCAAAATTGAAGAACTAAAGCAATTAATGTCTATTGAAGGCTGTAATACAGCACCAGACATCAAACGACATTTCGACCATATAGCAAAATTGTTGTTTGAATGTTTCGTCATTGAGTACGAAGGCTCACACTATTTATTCAATGATATTGAGTTCTATTATTACAACAAGAACCATCGAGACATTATTACACATCCACGTATCTCCAAGGCAATGCGATGGTATATAAACGATTTTGGTGGGATTGACTTAAATTTTGAAAGTTCGATAAAAGCCAAAATCATCTCCAATGACAAGAAGAAATCTTCAAAACATTATTTTTTGGATGATAATGCTTCTTTCGGCGGAATTCTTCTACGCAAATTAACGAAGAAAGATGGCAGTGAGATGCTGGACGGTCCATGGGCTTGCGCTGAGCTTTTCAGGACTTTCAATGCAGTTAGTGAAGATGGTGATTTCCCTCGCCTGGTTGAACATAACAATGGCAGTGTAGCATATGTATGTGAGAAAAGAAAAAATCTTCGAACGCAACAGCAAAACATTGAAAAAAAAGTATGTAGCATTATTGGAAAATTTGAGTCTTATCCAGAATTTGAGCTCCTCTGCAACGACTTCTCAATATTCGAGGAGAAAAGATATAGGTATGTTCGTTGTGAAAATCTGATGCATGATTCCGACACTAATGAAGTGTATTTCTCTACATGGCTAAAGGATAAACGTGACGGCCATCCTGAGTTCTATCATAGGCTTATCGACTTGCTGAATGATATTGGAATAACGACAAAAGAGTTACATTACACGGAGGATTACTGGGCTCGTGACTACATGCCCATTCAATTGGGAAAAGAAGAGTTCGTGAAGTATCGTTATTATCCAGATTATCTTGTAAATAACAACAAACCAGGAGATGCTGACACAATAACAGATTGCACAAAAGTGCTACGAGGAATTGGTATAAACTGTCGCAAAACAAACCTTATTATTGATGGTGGTAATATGGTTTGTTGTGGCCCTTATATCGTCATGACTGATAAGGTATATACAGAAAATCATTACGAAAAGGGAGACATGGCGTTCAAGCATAAATTGGAATCAGAACTTGGTCATCCTGTGATAATCATTCCTTGGACTTTACATGGAGATTTCAACTCTGATGATACTGATAAATATGGGCACTCTGATGGTTTTCTCAGGTGGTGTGGAGATAATCGGATTCTAATGGGAAACCATGGTGATGAATATCCAGAAGAAGCAAAAGAGATAAAAGATATTCTGGTAGAATATGGATTCTCTGTCACTGAAATGCGTTTCAACGATATTGTTTCTTCTCCTTGTAAAGAACTTAACTGGGCATATATCAATTTTCTTCAGGTTGGAAAGCATATTGTTATGCCATCCTTCAATATCGAGGAAGACAATATAGCGTATCAGTATGTCAAAAACGCCTTTCCTGATTGTCATATTCATCTGTTAGAAATGACGGAAATAGCAAAAGAAGGAGGAGCTTTGCATTGTATTAGTTGGAACATTCAAAGATGAGGACTGAATAAACCCAACAATAATGACCGCACCGAGTATTGAATCATCAACACGAGAAGAGCGTTTGGATTATGTCCTGAACGAATGGAAATGTCTGCACAACTGTGAGCTGTGTGGCAAATGCCACGTCCTGAAAGGCAGAAGCGAAGAAATCCTCTATGCCGACTATATAGACGGCAAGCGTTCGTATATGGATATAACATTGGATATAAGAAGCAACAGATAATGGTGCCACAAAAATACATATATCCATCATTGTTCCTTAAGATAAATTGAATGAATTGATAACAAAATAAATAGAATAAAAATGAAATCATTTGGACAAAAATCGTGGATGCTTCCACAGCCGGTTTTGATTATCGGCACATACGACAAGAACGGCAAGCCCAATGCTATGAATGCAGCATGGGGCGGTCAATGGGACGCTAAAGAGATTATGATCTCCATGGGCGCACACGCCACCACAGAGAACCTGAACAGTTGCCCTGATTTCACCGTGGCATTTGCTACAAAACAGACCATGGTAGCTGCTGACTTCGTGGGCATTGTCTCTGCCAAGAACGATGCAGACAAGATGGCGAAGACAGGTTGGAAATGCGAGAAGTCAGAGAATGTAAATGCTCCCGTCTTCACCAACTTTCCGATGACATTGGAGTGCCGCATCAAGGAAAAGATTGACGAGTCGGAAGAGGGCTATTACATCGTGGCAGAGATAGTCAACATCCTTGTAGATGAGAACTATCTGGCAGAGGACGGCAAGCCCGACATGGAGAAGATGGAACTCATCGTGTTCGACCCGATACATCATGGTTACATCGAACTTGGCAAGACCATTGGAAAGGCATTCTCAGACGGCAAGGCTTTGAAATGATGACACTCAGATACATCTTCCATAGTGGATTCCTGCTTGAAACGGATCGGTACATCCTGGTCTTTGACTACTGGATGGATCCTGCCGATGTCATGAGTGGGTACATGAATACATGTAAACATGTGTACGTGTTTTCAAGCCACTTCCATGAGGACCACTTCACTAAAGCAATCTTCAGATGGAAGAATAGAATCCCCAATATCACATACATCCTGTCAAAGGATATACTCAAACGCAGAAGAGCGCAGAAAGAGGATACCGATGTATGGATGGCCAAAGGAACGGTATGGGAAGATGAGAACCTGAAAGTGTCAGCCACAGGCAGCAATGACAGTGGCGTGAGCTGGATTGTGGAGACAGAAGGTAAAACCATCTTTCATGCTGGTGACTTGTGCAACTGGTACGCACGCTTCCTTGTTGACGGCACGCCAGAAGGAGAGGTCTTCAGTGAAGAGTTTGGTCAATACATCAATCCTGTGGCAGAGGAAAAGCGGTTCCTTGGTGAACTGAAAGACATCCGAAAGATAACCGACTCGTTTGACCTCGTGATGTTTCCTGTGGACGGACGCATCGGCAATGGCTATACGCTTGGAGGGCGTCAATTTATAAATCGCTTCAAGGTTGGGTTGTTCGTTCCAATGCACTTTGTCATGAGTGGGTTTGAGAGTGCGTGGCGCATGGAGCCTTTCTGCAAAGAGAAGGACGTCTCCTTTTGGTGCATCGGACACGAAGGAGACAGCATAACAATATAGGTGGGTTCTATAAGTCACCCCATAATTGTTAACTCTTTTGACGGTGGGAATTTATAGAACCCACCTATAATAATAACACATTAAATCATCTAAACAATGGACGCAAAAGAAAAAGTATATGGAATACAAAGATAAAGTAGTCATCGTGACCGGTGGCGCACAAGGCATTGGCAAATGTATTGCCGAAGAGTTCAGAAAGCAAGAGGCCCTGGTAGAAGTCATCGACAAGCAAGAAGGACTGGATCATTTTGTTGGCGACCTCTCTAACAGATATGCTATTGAGGAGTTCACGAAACTGGTAATCGAAAAATATGGCAAGGTTGATTTCATCGTGAACAACGCCCTACCCCTGATGAAAGGCATTGACGAATGCTCATACGAAGAATTTGAGTATGCGCTCAAAGTGGGTGTAACAGCGCCTTTCTACATGGTGAAACTCCTGAAGGATCATCTTGCAGAAGGAGCTTCCATCGTCAACATTTCATCTTCTCGCGACCGCATGAGTCAGCCTCAGACAGAAAGCTACACGGCTGCGAAGGGCGGTATTGCAGCACTCACACATGCACTTGCCGTCAGTCTTGCAGGCAAGGCTCGTGTCAATTCCATCTCTCCAGGATGGATAGATACGGACTATCAAGTGTATGAGGGTCCCGATGCCTACCAGCAACCGGCAGGCCGTGTCGGCAATCCTCTCGACATTGCCAACATGGTACTTTTCCTCTGTTCCGAAAAGGCTGGTTTCATCACTGGCGAGAACATCTGCGTCGACGGTGGCATGACCCGACAGATGATTTACCATGGTGATTGCGGATGGAAACTGGAATAATACTCATATAGGAAATTGAGTAATAGTACACAAAACTATTGAGACCAATCCTTTTATCGGTCTCGTCTGAAATCGTTGCGTCCGTCACCATGCCACCATGCGCCCAGGAAAGCGAGGATGACGCGGAAAACGATGTAGATAACGATGATGTCAACAAATTCATTCATAAGCTTGATATTTAGCAAGTTATTCAATATATATTCACAACCGGAATGCCCAAACAGTTGGCTTTCTTGAAAGTGTAGTAGGTTCCCCCCTTCTCTCTCCCATCATAGAAGGCAATGAGAAGGGACGCATTCTCAACCATGAACTCGTCTCGGTCAAGAAAACATCGGGTGTAATAGTATTCTGAAAGGATGATCACCTCATCTGCAGAAGCCATCAATCCATCATAAACCATCCTGTCACCGGGCTTGAACCTATCTGCCTGACCTCTAAAAGGAATGGCTGCAGTAAGCGTCATTCCTGGGCAGGAAGGTTTCAGCGACTGCACTATCTGGGCTGCCATCAAGTCAATGCCGATGGCAAATCCCGAAATAAAATTGCTGATGCCATGCTCGTAAGCTTCGAGGATGGCTTTGGTCAATCGCTCTCTTATGACCTCTTTCTGCGAGAAGTTGTAAAAGCGATGACCTGTAAAGGCTGCCGAAACAGCCTTGTCAAACTTTGTCATGTTCTATCTTTTCATTGTTGTACGTATTTATATGATGTCTTGCCGAGGAAAATGCCGTTTGTTACGTGCGCCCCGACTTGTTCTAATTGTGCGGTGTAGGCACAGAATGAAGTGCCGGTAGTGACCACATCGTCCCAAATGCAGACTATCTTGTTTTTGAAGAAGTTCGCATCCACCTCAATATTATTCTTTTCCTTCAAGCGCTTTGCTCGCTCTTCCTTCTTGACCTTTGTGCCATGAACTGCGGTACGTTCGCCAACAACCTTGACATGGGAAAAGCCGTTGATTGCTCCTGAAAACTTGCAGACAAGTTCAGAGAAGTTCTTGTTGCGTGCCTCGTTACGCTCCTGGCTGCTTGCAGGAACGCAAGAGAAGACAACGCTGCGAACCTTACGACCAAACTTCTTGACAAGCATCTTTGCCACGCACTTCGCCACATCAACATGGTTTCGACCATCCTTGAAATCATAGATAACCTGGCGGTCGAAGAAAGCATCCATACCGATGTTCTTGATACGTACCGGATAATAGCGCAAAAAGCTGCTCAACTCCTTATCCTCCTGTCCCTTGATGTAAACCTGTACCATGTTCATAGCTTTAATTGTTGTTGCTTGGCAGGTAGCAGACATCAGCCACTACCCACCGAGAAAAATGTTTTCAATCGTAAAGTCTGTTGAGAAAAGACTGCAACTCTCTGTCGATGATTTCAGAAAGCTGACATGGTTGGAATGGCTTTCTCTGCTCCACTCTGACCTTGCCGAGTCCGAACTTGGTTGCGTCCAACTCCACACTTGCCATTTCATTGGCAGAAATGTAGCTGTACTCAGTCTCAGCCAAACCTACAACGATGCCAAAGAGCACAAAATCATCATTCTCTCGCTGTCCTTCAAGAATGTACCAGCGAGCGTTGCCGATGAAAAACACTGCGATGCAAACTGCATCCTTCTTTTTGCTATCCTGGGAATAGAGCGGATAGTCCTGCATTGCCTTCTCCAATTCTGGAGTAATCAGGCGGTTGTTGAAATCTTTTGCCATAGTCTCTAAATTTATTTTCTCCCTTTCGTTAAGTCCTTTCGGACTTGGGATCGGGAAGCTTTTTCTGCTTTTCAAAGTGCGTACAAGGCAATAAGGCAAGTCTGATGGGAAAAATACTCTTTTGCATGTTACATGGAAAAGGAAGATTGTTACCGAATCACGACTTGCTATTTGCCAAATACGCGATAACTTTGCAGAAAAAGAATCCCGAAATCCCAAAGACGATACGGCATCAAAGCCTTCTGGTTTCAGTAAGAAGAAAAAGTATAACAGGGAATGACTGCAGGGATAGAAAAGCCGGGTGGGAATAGGCCAAGCAAGTATCAACAGTTTAAAAGCCAGCGTGTTATTCCTTCGTAAGTCGATAAAATCGGCCTGCGAAAGAACAACACCCTGGCTAACTGTTCATGCTTACTGGACTATGGCGTGGGCGAAGATTATAAAGAAGGAAAACCGAAAGATTTATAAGGAAAGACAGAATGCTTATAAAGAAGAAGACCAGTATATTATAATAAGGTGGAAGGGAGGGAAAATGAAGGTTGATGCTGTGAGCCAGTGACCTTCTCGACGAATGGACATGCAGTAGTGGCAAACTGATTAAGTGGGAATCGCTTGCGTCCCACCTACTCAGTTTGTAAGCTACCGCATGTCGTTTCGTGGGCACCTTCCGACTGAGGGACTTTGCACTTACGTCATGCTCTGCAGACATAACTGCAAAGTCTATCAGGTGGAACTCCAGTAGCATCCTTCATGGCGTGGGGCGAAGCATTATCATCTTGCTTATAAAAATGCAAATCTATAAAGGCCTGCTACTCATCATGGTATGAGGGCTTCAAGTTGTATTCATGTGTACACGTACACACCTATCCATGTATATATGTATTCACGTCCACATGAATACATTTTAAAAGAGGAAGACCAGGATATTATAATAAGGTTGGAAGGGAGGGAAAATGAAGGTTGATGCTGTGAGCCAGTGCCCTTATCGACGAATGGACATGCAGTAGTGTCAAACTGATTAAGTGGGAATCGCTTGCGTTCCACCTACTCAGTTTGTAAGCTACCGGATGTCGTTTCGTGGGCACCTTCCGACTGAGGGACTTTGAACTTACGTCACGCTCTGCTGTCATAAATGCAAAGTCTATCAGGTGGAACTCCAGTAGCATCCTTCATGGTGTGGGGCGAAGCATTATCATCTTGTTTATAAAAATGAAAATCTATAAAGGCCTGCTAATCATCATGGTATGAGGGTTTCAAGCTGTATTCATGTGTACACGTACACACCTATCCATGTATATATGTATTCACGTCCACATGAATACATTTTAGAAGGAGAAATGACAGAATGCCTATAAAAAAGAAATGCATCATATTATAATAAGGTGGAAGGGAGGGAAAATGAAGGAGGATGCTGTGAGCCAGTGCCCTTATCGACGAATGGACATGCAGTAGTGTCAAACTGATTAAGTGGGAATCGCTTGCGTTCCACCTACTCAGTTTGTAAGCTACCGGATGTCGTTTCGTGGGCACCTTCCGACTGAGGGACTTTGAACTTACGTCACGCTCTGCTGTCATAAATGCAAAGTCTATCAGGTGGAACTCCAGTAGCATCCTTCATGGTGTGGGGCGAAGCATTATCAGGGAAAATTAGCCGATTATCACTATAAGAACAGCTCATTTTAGTTAAAATCCGCATGTTTATACCATTTTTTTGCTGCTACGCAAAAAGATTTCGCACTATTTTTGTATCTTTGCACCCGTTAAAAGAATTTAGAAGTAAAATACAATAACAATAGTTCGTTAATAATTCAATAATGTGCTAAGCAGCTATACGCTGTA
>ERZ791794.496-NODE-496-length-27831-cov-3.348718_pt1 | contig 27831 bp, 25 predicted proteins | sample MGYA00510312_ERZ791794 | MGnify/ENA primary metagenome ERZ791794 (study PRJEB30046, sample SAMN00791977) | human gut metagenome | study: EMG produced TPA metagenomics assembly of the A metagenome-wide association study of gut microbiota in type 2... | reverse complement strand
TTTTCATTTATAGAGAAAGAACTCGGCATTGACTGTTTCTCTATAATCTCTGATTATAAGGCAATCGTTAAGAAGGAGCTGATGTATAATAAGAATGTAAGTGAGAAAGTACAGGCATTAAGCGAAAAGCTTGCCAAAGCTGCTGATGCAGATGAATTCTTTGATATTGTTACGGAATTCTATAAAGCATATGGTGTAGGCATGTTCGGACTTAACAAGGCGTTCAGAATATCTGCAACAGAGAATGGAAAGCTTACATTTAATCCTATTAACAATATGGATAAGGTTGTATTAGATGATCTTATTGGATATGAGATACAAAAAAAGAAGCTTGTTGAGAATACAGAGAACTTTGTTCAGGGCAGAAAAGCCAATAATGCTCTTTTATTTGGTGACAGCGGAACTGGTAAGTCTACAAGTATCAAGGCTATCGTTAATGAATATTATGACCAGGGCTTAAGAATGATAGAGATATATAAGCATCAGTTTAAGGATTTATCAAATGTAATAGCGGCCATTAAGAACAGAAACTACAAGTTCATTATATATATGGATGATTTATCATTTGAAGAATTTGAGATTGAGTACAAGTTCTTAAAGGCAGTCATTGAGGGTGGTGTTGAAACTAAGCCTGACAATATTCTTATATATGCAACATCTAACAGAAGACATCTTATCAAAGAAACATGGAATGACAGAAATGATATGGAATCTTCTAACGGACTTCACAGATCAGATACAATTGAAGAAAAGATGTCGCTTGTTAATAGATTTGGCTGTCAGATAAGCTATTCTAAACCATCTAATAAAGAATATTATAATATTGTAATAGGACTTGCCAAGAAAAATGGACTTGATATGTCAGAAGAAGAGCTTATGGCTGAGGCTAATAAGTGGGAATTAAGTCACGGAGGCATATCAGGAAGAACAGCACAGCAGTTTATTAATCATTGCCTTGGAATGCAGAAGTAATAATATGACTACTTCGTAGTCACTTAGAAGTTTCTTCGAAACTTCGGATGCACTGAAAAGCTGCACAAAAATAATGATATTATAAAACAGCATTTTGCGAAATAAGATGAAAAATAGCAAAATAAAATCAGAAATAATTTTTTAAATATAAGAGCGGAGAGTAATAATGTATTCATATATAATAGGTGAATTTGTTGAGATGACACCAGAAGGGATAGTTATAGAGAATAATGGGATTGGCTATGACATTAAGACATCGTCCCTTACAGCTGAAAATATACCTAAATCAGGTGAATTTGTAAAGGTGTATACATATCTGCACGTAAGAGAAGACGATATGAGCCTGTATGGATTTCTTACAAGAGATGAACTTAACGTATTTAAATTATTAATAAATGTCAACGGAATAGGTCCTAAGGGGGCACTTGGAATATTATCAGCAATCAGCACAGATGATTTAAGATTTGCAGTACTGTCAGATGATGTTAATCTTATAAAGAGCTGTCCGGGTGTTGGTGCTAAGACAGCACAGAGGCTTATTATTGAACTTAAGGATAAGTTAAAGGTTGAGGAAGCCTTTGAGATGGCACTTAATAACAGAAATAAGGCAAATGCGGCAGCAGAGCAGGATAATTCTATTATTGTTATGAATGATGCTGTTGAGGCACTTGTATCACTTGGCTATAGCAGTAAGGATGCGATTAAGGCTGTCAAGAAGGTTGATGATATTGATAAGAAGAATTCAGAGGCAATACTTAAGGAGGCTCTTAAAAGCCTTGCAACTTTATAGGTAATATAAAAGAATATTTGAATATTAAGAGAGCATTTGATTATAAAATAGTGCTTAGTTATAAAAAGGTTATTTAATTATGAGGAGGTGAAATACAACGTGGAAAAAAGAATAATATCCACAGAAATCCTTGCGGAAGATGCAAAGATAGAGAATTCGTTAAGACCATTAAAGCTTGATGATTATGTAGGACAGGAAAAGGTTAAAAGAAATCTTAAAGTATATATAAAGGCAGCAAAGGAGAGAGGAGATTCATTAGACCATGTCTTATTTTATGGACCTCCTGGACTTGGTAAGACAACACTTGCTGGAATTATAGCTAATGAAATGGGAGTTAATATAAAGGTAACTTCTGGTCCGGCTATAGAGAAACCTGGAGAAATGGCGGCAATACTCAATAATCTTAGTGAGGGAGATATATTGTTCGTTGATGAGATACACAGACTTAACAGACAGGTTGAGGAAGTATTGTATCCGGCAATGGAAGATTATGAGATTGACATAATGATTGGAAAAGGTGCTACTGCAAGGTCGATAAGACTTGACCTTCCGCATTTTACACTTGTTGGTGCAACGACAAGAGCAGGACTTTTATCTGCACCTTTAAGAGATAGATTTGGAGTTGTTAATCATCTTGAATTCTATAATTGTGATGAATTAAAGAAGATTATAGTAAGGTCAGCAGAGGTTCTTGGTGTTGATATTGATGATGATGGTGCATATGAGCTTGCAAGAAGATCAAGGGGAACACCACGACTTGCCAACAGATTATTAAAGAGGGTAAGGGATTTTGCACAGGTAAAATATGACGGTAATATAACTAAAGATGTTGCTGATTATGCACTTGACCTTTTAGATGTTGACAGGGACGGACTTGATAGGAATGACAGGCTTATTCTTTCTACAATTGTAGAGAAATTTGACGGAGGACCTGTTGGAATAGAGACACTTGCGGCTTCTATTGGTGAAGATTCGGGAACGCTTGAAGATGTATATGAGCCATATCTTATACAGAATGATTATATTAACAGGACACCTAGAGGAAGAGTTGCAACAAAGAAAGCATATGATAATCTTGGTATTGAACTAAGAGAGTAGATATTGTATACTTACTATATATTATTGTTAAGCAGGTCAGGAGGATGCAGATGTCATCAAAGAATACAACAGAGGTAATCATAGGTGGAAAAGTATTTACTTTGGGAGGATATGAAAGTGAAGAATATCTTCAGAAGATAGCATCATATATTAATAATAAACTTGCTGAGTTCGGTAAAGACGAGAATTTTAGAAAGCAGTCAGCAGAGATAAGAGCTAATCTTATGTATCTTAATGTTGCCGATGATTATTTTAAGGCAAAGAAGCTTGGTGATGGTTTATCTTTAGAGATTGAGAATAAAGATAAGGAAATCTATGACCTTAAGCACGAACTTATTGCAGCACAGATAAAGTCTGAGTCTGCTGATAAGCAGATTGAGGAATTGAAGGGTAACATAGAGAAGCTTCAAAATACCATTGTAAAGCTTGAAACAGAACTTAATGATTCAAAGAAATAATTATATTTAGCGGGGCTGGGGACAATGTGCTACAGTCCCGATTTGATTAATAAGTATTATAGAATGAGGATAAATGATATATTATGGAATTAACACATGGTAACAACTACAACAGAATAGAAGTTCTTGCACCAGCAGGTTCTCTTGAAATATGTAAGGCTGTTATTAATGCAGGGGCAGATGCGGTGTATCTTGGAGGAGATATGTTCGGTGCAAGGGCATACGCAGGCAATCTTAATAATGAAGAGATGCTTGAAGCACTTGACTATGCACATAGAGCTGGGTGCAGAATATATCTTACAGTTAATACACTTCTTAAGCACAAAGAGATAGAAGGACAATTGATTTCATATATAAGACCATTTTATGAACACGGACTTGATGCGGTTATTGTTCAGGATTTAGGAGTTATGCGGCTTATAAAGAAGCATTTTCCAGATATGGACATACACGCGAGCACACAGATGACACAGACAGGCAGTCTTGGTGCTAAGCTTCTGTGGGATATGGGTGCAGAGCGTGTTGTCACTTCAAGAGAGATGACATTAACTGAGATTGCACAGCTTCATAATGATTGTCCGGATATGGAGATTGAAAGCTTTGTTCATGGTGCTATGTGTTATTGTTACTCGGGACAATGTCTTATGAGCAGTTTCAGAGGTGGAAGAAGCGGCAACAGGGGAAGATGTGCACAGCCCTGCAGGCTTTCTTATAAAGTATATGATAATGACAGTCAGATTAACGACAAAGATAATTCCTTTGCATTAAGTCCTAAAGATATGTGTGCCCTGCCTATACTTCCAGATATAATAGAAGCTGGTGTGTATTCGTTAAAGATAGAAGGAAGAATGAAAAATGTGACCTATGCCGCATATGTTACTTCTATATATAGGCATTATGTTGACGAGTACATTAAATATGGAAGAAAAGGCTATAAAATAACTAAGAAAGATATAGATAATCTATGTGATATATATAACCGAGGCTCTTTTACGACAGGGTTTTATAACAGCAAGAAGGGTAAGGAGATGATGTCGTATGAACGTCCTAATCATAGGGGGAGTGAAGCATTAAAGGTCGTTAGTAATGATAAGGGAAGGGTTACATTTAAAGCATTAAAGGATATTAATCCACAGGATGTATTCGAGATTGACAAGGAACACAGCTTTGAGAGTGGCTCGTTTGTTAAGGCGGGTAATACTTTAGTGGTCAATCTTCCAAGAAAATATAATCTGTACAAGGACAGAATTATTAACAGAATGAAGAATTCTTTTCTTGAAAGACTTGTAAAAGAAAAGTATGTGCAGACAAGCTTTGAAAGAGATATTGATATGTATATGGAGGCTGTGAAAGGCTCACCATTAAGTCTTACCGCTGTGACTGGTCAATTCAGTGCAAGCATATCAGGCAGTGAGGTGACTAAAGCTTTAAAACAGCCAGCCGATTACGAAGATGTTAAGAGCAAGCTTATAATGACAGGTAACACCGGATATAAAGTGTCTGGCATAGAACTTCATATGGATAATGATGTGTTCTTATCGGTTGGAGAATTAAAGAAGCTAAGAAGAGAAGTTATAGCACAGCTTGATAATAATATATTAAGTTCATATTGCAGGACATATAAAGAGCCGGACGATAGTATAATAAATCCCTGCTGTATGACATATAACGAGCAGGATAATAGCATATTAAGTTCGGATTGTGATGCACATAATGAGTATCACAATAATAGCACAGGTATTGAAAGCCAATATAATGATGTGTCAGATAATGCTGGCAAGATGTTATGTACAGTATATTGTCATTCCTTTGATATTGTCAGCTCGGTGATTGATATAGTCAGCAGTCCTGATAATAAGCTGGATATTGCAGTTGGAAGAATATATCTTGATTTTGGAATGTATTACAGCGACCGGCAGAGATTTATTAAAGTGTGTGAAAAAATTAACAAAATGGGAATTAAGCTGTTTATAGCACTTCCTTATATTCTTGAACAGAGCAGGGTAAGACAGCTTTCGGCAATGCTTGATGATATAGAACATAATGCCGGAACAATAATAGATGGCTATCTTGTAAGAAATATTGAAGAAATCGGACTTATAGGAAGCAGAAAGTCTAAAGTTAAAGATATTATTACTGATACAGGACTGTATGTATTTAATAAGTATGCAGGTTATGAATTGAAAGATATTGCTGATAAGGCGGGGGTAAGGCTGCTATCCCACACACTTCCGCTTGAGCTTAATAATTCTGAGTTACAGGATACTCTGACTGCTGGAAGTGAGATTATTGTGTATGGAAAAATACCTGCTATGGTATCTAAATCGTGTGTTAGAAAGACTTATGGAATATGTGATAAGAAGTGTAGTACAACTCTTTTAAAGCAGGGTAGTGATGTAAGCTACATAGTTGAGAGCGTATGCAGTTATTGTTACACAGTGACGTGGGCAGGCACATTTGATTTAACAGAGGAACTTAAAAGAAATGACCTTGGCGTTAGGTCGTTAAGATTTGAGTTCATAGATGAAGATACTTTTACAATAAAGAAAGCTTTAAGCTTTGAGGGGGTATCGCCATATAAGGGACATTTCTATAGAGGAGTCAATTAATTATGCAGACAGTTTGTTTGGAATTATCAAAATATGTACTTGCATTTCTTATGGCTTTCTATGCACTCGCGGCATACAGGGGTGCAGTAATAAGAAATGAAGATAAAAGAAAAAAGATATACCGGATACAGAATATTATAATGGTAATTGTACATTTTACTGGTTATCTTATAATGTATGTTGTGTATGATGATATGAATTATATATATCTGTATTTTGCACAGCTGGTATATCTTGGTGCAGTTATTATGCTTTATATGGTATTTTATCCTAAAGCATCAAGACTGCTTGTTAATAATATGTGTATGCTGATGGCGGTTGGCTTTGTTATGATAGCAAGATTAAGTTATACCAAATGCGTAAAGCAGTTTGCTATAGCGGTTGCGGGCACATTGCTTACACTTGCCATTCCGTGGCTGTTAAAGACGGTGAAAAGCTTCAGAAAAATGGGCTGGATATACTGTGGCACAGGACTTGTGCTGCTGCTGGCAGTTCTTCTTGGCAATAAGATATATGGAGCTAATCTTGTGCTTACCGTGGGACCTGTGTCAGTACAGCCGGCAGAATTTGTAAAGATATTATATGTAATGTTTGTAGCTTCGATGTTTAATAAAGCAACAACATTCAGACAGACTGCTGTAGTTACAGCATTTGCCGCACTTCATGTTATAATACTTGTGCTGTCAACAGATCTTGGAGCAGCACTTATATTTTTCGTGGTCTATATTGCTATGCTTTATATTGCAACCAAGAATGTGTTATATGCAGGTGCAGGTATTATGGGTGGAGGAGTTGCAGGTGTTATCGCATATAAGCTTTTCTCTCATGTAAGAAAAAGAGTTATAATATGGAAAGATCCGTGGAGCCATATTGATGATAGTGGTTATCAGGTATGCCAGTCGCTGTTTTCAATAGGAATGGGTTCGTGGTTTGGATATGGTTTTTGCCAGGGTATGCCGGATAAAATTCCTGTTGCAGAAAAGGATTTTATGTTCTCAGCTATTTCAGAGGAGTTTGGATTAATATTTGCTATATCGTTATTACTGGTATGCCTTAATAATCTTATACTTATGATGAACATTGCATCAAGATGTAAGACATTGTTTTACAGGCTTGTCGCAGTTGGACTTGGAGTTACATATGGCTTTCAGGTGTTCCTTACAGTTGGAGGAGCAATAAAGCTTATTCCGATGACTGGTGTAACACTGCCGTTCGTAAGTTATGGAGGAAGCTCTATAATAAGTTCGTTAGTGATGTTTGCACTGATTAATGGAATGTATAATATGAGACTTGATGAAAGCGAGTATGAAGATGACAGAAAAGGTAAAAATGCAAAAAAACAATCAACAGCAAAAACAACGCCGAAGAAACATCAGGCGTAAAGAAAAAGAAACGGATATTGTAGAAGGAAGTAAAAAAGGCCTTAGAAACAGGGAAACTAATATAATATCTTTTGTGTTTATAGGCTTATTTGCAATTATGATAGTATATCTTTGTGTATTTAATATCAAAGATGCCAAAGATGTTATTAACAATCCATATAATAAAAGAATAGATAATCAGGCTGATAAGGTTGTGAGAGGCGATATATATGCTTCTGATGGAACAGTGCTTGCAACGACTGCTACGGCAGATGACGGTACAGAGACAAGAGTGTATCCACAGAAAAAGCTTTTTGGCCACGTCATAGGATATAATTCCAAGACGAAAATGGGAATTGAGTCAACAGAGAATTATTATCTGTTATCTGAGACAGATAATATATTTGATCAGATATCCAATGATTTAACAGGCGATAAGGCAAAGGGACATAATGTGTATACAACATTGGATACAACCTTGCAGAAGGCAGCATATAAGGCACTTGGCAGTAACAAAGGTGCTGTGATAGTTATGGAAAGTTCTACAGGAAAGATACTGGCAATGGTTTCCAAGCCTGATTTTGACCCTAATCTGGTAGATAAAGATTACGATAAATGGATTAATTATGATAGTTCTGAGTCGGTTCTTTTAAACAGGGCTACACAAGGATTGTATGCACCGGGTTCAACCTTTAAGATACTTACAACACTTGAGTATATAAGGGAAAATGGTACAGATAATTCATTTATGTATGTATGCGACGGAAGTGATTATGAGGAAGGTGGAACAACAATTCCATGTGCAGATGGAAAAGCACATGGAAAGCAAGATCTTGTAGATGCTTTTGCTAATTCCTGTAATTCAGCCTTTTCGCATATAGGTGCAGGACTTAAGCTCACCTCATTTAAGAATCTATGCACCTCATTTTTATTTAATAAGAATATACCGGTCGCATTTGAATATAATAAAAGTTCATTTGCACTGAGTGAGGAGTCAGGCATAAGTGAAGCACAGGAAACTGCAATTGGACAAGGAAAAACTATGATAAGTCCACTCCATAATCTTATGATAGCTGCAACAGTGGCTAATGATGGTACAATGATGACACCATATCTGGTTGACAGAATAGAAGATGCTTATGGCAGAGTAGTAAAACAGAATAAACCAACAGTTATTGACAAGCTTATGACAAGTGACGAAGCACAGTATCTTACAGAATGTATGGAAGAGGTTGTTGATTCAGGTACAGGTGGTTCAATGAGATGGTCATCATATAATGCTGCTGGTAAGACTGGCTCGGCACAATACGATAATAGTGATAATGTACATTCGTGGTTTGTTGGATTTGCTCCGGCAGAGACACCAGAGATTGTAGTAAGTGTTGTGCTTGAGGGTGGCTATTCAGGTGTATCAAGTGCACAGTATATAGCGAAGGCTGTATTTGATGCGTATTTTCAATAATATGTTAATATGTTTGGCAGGAGCTTATTTGTTGATGACGTCATATATATAAGAGATTGCGAAAAATGTCAGAAAACAGCACGCTATGTCAAACATTTAGCCTTGATAAAAAAATATCAGCATTGTATAATGGATTGGAGGAAACGATATGTCAGAAGCAGTAAGCTGTGGAGGAGTAGTAATATTCAGAGGCAAAGTTCTTGTATTATATAAGAATTTTATGAATTCACGAGATGGCTGGGTACTTCCAAAGGGGACAGTCGAAAAGGGAGAAACTTATGAACAGACAGCTGTGCGTGAAGTGAATGAGGAGGCAGGTGCTGATGTAAGAATAAGAGCTTACATTGGCAGTACGAATTATTCATTTAAGGCTGGACACAAGAATATCGATAAGATCGTTCACTGGTATCTGTGTGAATCCGACAGCTATGACTGTGTGCCTCAGAAAGAAGAATTTTTTACGATGCAGGTTACTATAAGTATCACGAGGCGTATCATCTTCTGGAATATCCGAATGAGAAACAGATACTTTCAGATGCTTATACAATGTATAGACAATTAAGAAAAGAAGGAAACTGGTGAGTAATGGTAGTAGATTCAGTTAATATGTTAGATGGTAATGTATATCTTGTAAGTCAGGGAGATAATATTAAACCGGCTGGTGCAACTGATTTTGATAATGTAATTAACAACATAAGTTCAGGAAGCGAGTCATTAGATGATATATTTAATGAAGTATCCAATGAATATGGTGTCAATGTTAACCTGTTAAAGGCGGTTGCAAAGGCAGAGTCGGATTTTGATACAGAAGCAGTATCATATTGTGGGGCACAGGGGATTATGCAGCTTATGCCGACAACGGCAGAATCGTTAGGCGTTGAAGATCCATTTGATGCAAGACAGAATATTACAGGTGGAGCGAAGATGCTTGCGTATCTTTTAGATGATTACAATGGTAATGTTACACTTGCCCTTGCTGCATATAATGCTGGAAGTGGTTCTGTAAGCAAATATGGTGGAGTTCCTCCATATAAAGAGACATTAGGATATATAGACAGAATTAATGATATATTAGGTGGAGCACTTTCTTCCGATTCAACAACAATTGATGGAGCTGGTGCTACAGATCTTTCACAGAGTATATGTGTTGGCGATACAGGAATAATGGTTGATTCCCAGAATAACAGCCAGCAGGGAGAGAATAACCAGGAGCTTTCAGCACTTAGAAAACAGATAACAGCTAATAAGTACAATATATCTGATGCAGTATTAAAGAGCCGTGTATCATCAGGAACAAGCAGCTCTAATGTGCTGTTCAGCTATGATGATTACAAATATGTAATTAATACATATAAAGCAATATTATCAAAGCTGTTAGCAGCATCATCGACTATTAATACAAGTGATGATAGTAATACATATAATACAGCATACAATAATTACAGTGATGATAACAGTGCTTTAGGATACTATAAGAATAGTCTGCTTAGCACAAGTCAGTCAGTCCTTAGAATGCTTAATATGAATTAAAGATTATAACCGGCATTAACACTGCTGGTTTAAATAGACAGCGAACATTGCCGCTTTGCAATTGATAGCAATGTAGAATGTGAGGGAAAGATTATGAACAATAAAAGAATTAAGGTTACATTATACAACAGAACATATAAAGAGATAGATATGAGTGACTTTACTTGTCTTCCAGAAGAATTATTTGCTAATAGAGATGACATTGTGGAGGTTGTGCTTCCGGAAGGTGTTAAGGTTATAAGCAACAATGCTTTTGAGAACTGCCAGAGGCTGGAGAAAGTAGAATTTCCATCGACACTTGAAAGAATTGAAAGTGAAGCATTTCTTAACTGCTTTAATCTTAAGAGTGCACAGTATGGCAAAGATGTAAAGATTGACCCTACATCATTTAAGGGATGTGCTAATCTTACATATTAATTTGTGGTTTTAATATATTAATAATATGGCAGGAGCGGTATATGGCGTGTGAGGGAGAGGCACACAGCCAGCAGATTACAGCTTCCTGCCATTTTATATTAAATCAGGATAATGGTAAGTTAGAATAACCATACTTGACGAATTATCATAACTAATATACAATTCAACGTGGAAAAATATATAAATTACATTCAATGAAATCTGTTAAAAGTACAGACTTTAATACGTAACAGGAATGTGGAACGGAGAGTAAGATGAGCGAAAAGAAGACATTTGTAACATTAGAGCAACTTAAGGAGATTGATAAGACATATCCTACACCTTATCATCTTTATGATGAGAAGGGAATAAGAGATAATGCAAAGAGATTAAAAGAAGCATTTGCATGGAATAAAGGTTATAGAGAGTATTTCGCGGTAAAAGCTACCCCTAATCCATACATATTAAATATATTAAAGGAGTACGGCTGTGGAGTTGATTGTGCATCTGAGACAGAGCTTATGATGGCGTATGCACTTGATTATAAGCCGGGTGAGATTATGTTCTCATCTAATGATACACCAGCAGAAGAATATGCTTATGCCAATAAGATTGGTGCAACAATTAATCTTGATGATATTACACACATTGAATTCTTGGATAAGATACTTGATGGAAAGTTTCCGGAAACTATGAGTTGTAGATATAACCCTGGCGGATATTTCCAGCTTGGAACATCAATTATGGACAATCCGGGTGATGCCAAGTATGGTATGACACACGACCAGATTATTGAAGCCTTTAAGATATTAAAGAGCAAGGGTGTTAAGCATTTTGGTATACATTCATTTCTTGCAAGTAACACAGTTTCTAATGAATACTATCCAACACTTGCCAAGATTTTATTTGAGCTTGCTGTAGAACTTCGTGATAAGACAGGAGCTGATATTAAGTTTATTAACCTTTCTGGTGGAGTTGGTGTTGCATACAAGCCAGACCAGACACCTAATGATATTGCTGTTATCGGTGCTGGCGTTCATAAGGTATATGATGAAATTCTTACAGCAGCTGGTATGGGTGATGTTGCAATATATACAGAGCTTGGAAGATTTATGCTTGCTCCTTATGGCTGTGTTGTAACAAAGGCTATCCACGAGAAGCATATTTATAAGGAGTATATCGGTGTTGATGCTTGTGCAGTAAATCTTATGAGACCAGCTATTTACGGTGCATATCATCATATTACAGTAGCAGGTAAGGAAAATGAGCCTTGCGACCACAAGTATGATGTAACGGGTTCGCTTTGTGAGAATAGTGATAAATTTGCAATTGACAGAATGCTGCCAAAGATTGATATGGGAGATTATCTCATTATTCACGATACTGGAGCACATGGTTATTCTATGGGTTACCAGTATAATGGTAAGTTAAGATCAGCAGAGCTTCTTCTTAAGGAAGATGGAAGTGTACAGATGATAAGAAGAGCAGAGACACCAAAAGATTATTTCGCAACATTTGATTTTTGCGATAAGCTTGATAAGCTTAATTTAAATTAATCATTGATTAAAATTAACGATTGGAAATAGGTATATGAAGAATTTAGGATATATTGCCAGTGAGATAACAAAGGGTAAGAATTTATCAGATAATCTTGTTAAATATGGAAAGGGATTGTCATCATTATATAATGGCCTTGCTTATATTAAGATGTCTATGAATTATTATACAATTCTTAATATGATTAAGGATAATGAGATAGATGATGAGCTGTTTCTTGAAATGTTTCAGGGTGTCAATGAGATAATAGAGATTTCTTCTATAGATTCAGCGGTTGCCAGTGAAGATGTGCTTACAGACAAGATTAGTTCACTAAGAAACCGTCTTATAGCTATTATGGAAAGCATAACTGATTATGTTGACAAGTTTAAGATATACGAATATGTATTGAACAGAGTAGAATACCGCTTTAAGGATGATGAACTTGATGAGGAATACTATAATACATATATGACTAATGACATAATGCACTACATTTTATCTGATAAAGATAATGTATCTATCAATGGAAGAATATCTGAAATGGTTGGCCAGCTTCCGATAAGAATGTCAAAAGCAAGATTTTATGATCATATTAAAGACGCATTTACGCTGTATCACGGAGCACAGAAACAGACAATTGATGATTTCTATTATTCGTTAAGTACAAGTGCGATGTTAAAAGATGCTGATAAAGACTCAATGTTCTTTAAGGATATGAATGATTTCTATGTAACGTTAAAGAATGCAGATTATAAAAATCTTGACAGCAGTGAGTACACACGTTTAAGGGGTGCGCTTGATATAGCTACAGAGAAGATGAATAATGCAGCTGATATATATGTGCTTCTTGCCCAGATAATTAATGATTTGTATACAATTATATTATCTGATAATAATACAATAGGGGATAATACAGAGGTAAAAGTTGCTAAAGATATTATTCTTAAGTCTAAGAGCCTGTTTGAAGATGAGCAGGAGCTTGATGAGATAGCAGAACTCTTTACAGCTTTTGAGGGCAAACAGGAGCGTATATTAGAAACTGTAATGGCGGCTGATTTTGCAACACAGTATGCTGCTGCCAACCTTAATGATACATTAGATGAACTTGCACTGTCAGATATGTACAGCTCGCTTGAAGCAATCGGCAAGCTTCAGTCAGGAAGTGACTTTGTTGATATATCTCCTAAAGAATATTTTGATGAAATTCCTGATGATTCATATGCTGATATGGCGGCAGAAAAGCTTATTACAGAGCTTGATAGGTTATTTACAGACTGTCAGCAAAGTGTTAAAAGAGCAGTTATGGCGGCTGTATTATCAATGCTTCCAGTGTTCTTTAATAATACGGAAGAAATTCAGGATTATATCAACAGTTCATTAATACAGTGCAGTGATGAAGCTGAGAAGAAGGCTGTTGTTGAAGTAGTAAGAATGATTATTGCCGGACAATAAATGTATATTAAGCGGTCTTGTACTGCTTGGAAACGAGGAATATTGTGAAGTGGTATAGAAAGCTGTATATTGGTGAGAATGCAAAGAAAGATAAATATAAAGTATTTGGACATATAAGAAAGAATAGATTTTGTGCAGATACATTTTTGATAACACTTGCTTCTAACACTTGCAATATTCTGGATATATATTCGGCTAATATGCTTTTACAACCACATTTTAAGAATAAAAATGTAAACGAAGAAATATATGTAGTTGGACTTGCTAAAGGACGCGATGAGGCACTTAATCTTGTGAGAGATATAATTGATGAAGTGTATAATGCTACAGGTGGATTTGATATAAGAGAATATCTTGGATTTGGCAATAAATAATAATGGGGGCATTAATGGTTCATATTATATTATTAATTCTTAAAATAGCAGGAATAGTGCTTCTATCATTGCTTGGAATATTAATTCTGCTGGTGCTTATGGTTTTATTCGTGCCAGTAAGATATAATATTAGTGCTGATTATCATAGCAGACTTACGGCAAATATTAAGATAAGCTGGCTTCTTAATGTTCTTAGGCTAAAAGCGTCATATGCTAATGACTTATCGGTTAAGGCATATGCTATGTTCTTTAAAATATTCGATAATAATTCGGATAAGGAGAAGAAGCAAAAGAATAAAGAAGGCGATAAGTACATTGATGATATGTATGGGGCGGACAGCAGTCAGGAAACTGCCGGACAATACGCTGCTGGTAGACAGAATGAAACAAGTGGTGCTGGCAATAGTCAGGATACTGCTGTGCAGGTTGAAGCATTAGAAGCTGAAAAAGCCGTTGCTGATAAAAAGATGGTGGCAGATGAAGCTTTAGAAAAGACAGATGAAAAAGCCTCAAGGAGTTCTTCTAAAGAAAGGCTGGAAGAAATTCATAAAAAAGCTGACATAAAGCAACATATAGAAAGCAGAAGTAATAACCAGCATAATGAGGATGATAAACATAATAGGCAGTCAGTCAGCCAGCCTCATAAGAAAAAAGACCTCATTGGCAGGCTGAAAGCAGCACTTAATAGTGTGAAAGATAAGCTTATAAGCATAAAGAGCAAGTTTAAAAAGCTTTTAAAAGCTATTGTGGATAAGAAGCGAAGTGCTTGGCAGAAGATTAATGATTTAAAAGTAATTATTAATGATGAAGAGAATAAAGAACTTGTAAGGCTTATTAAGAAGGAACTTAAAGAACTTATAAGAGAAATAACACCGGTTAAGTATGATGTTAATGTGCGCTATGGTTGTGAAGAACCATATATGACAGGCAGGATATTAGGAGTGATTGCGGTTATATATGGAATTACAGGTGTTCAGTTTAATATAACCCCTGAATTTGAACAGAAAGTGCTGGAAGGGGATATATATATGAAAGGCAGGGTAAGAATATACCGCCTGCTTTTGATAGCTTTAAGAATATATAAAAACAACAGGTTTAGAAAGCTTGTGTTTAATAAGGGTTAGTAATGGAGGATTAATATGGCAGAGAATAAGAATGATTTTAATGAAACTGTTGCATCGCTTTTTAAGGGTATGGATTCCTTTTTATCAGCTAAGACAGTTGTTGGGGAAGCGGTACACGTTAATGATACAATTATACTTCCATTAGTTGATGTATCGTTTGGTGTTGGGGCCGGTGCATTTGCTGGTGATAAGAAGAATAACGCCGGCGGTGGTATGGGAGGCAAGATGTCTCCAAGTGCTGTTCTTGTTATCCAGAATGGTGCAACTAAGCTTGTTAATATCAAAAATCAGGATACTGTAACTAAGATTTTGGATATGGTTCCAGATGTGGTTGACAGAATAACTGGCAAGTTTGGTGATGTAAAGATGGATGATGATATTGATGAAGCTATCAGTGATGTTACAGATGAAGAATAGATTATAAAAAATGAGTATACAGCATATACATTTACAAAATGGATAATATGTATATCTGCGCCATATGTATTGATAACATCATAAAGATAAGGGCAGTGTACATAAGAAGAGGATTGTTATGTGCAGAATGTTGGGCTTTATTATGTTCTGGATTGCGGTTGGAATGATTATAGGGTTAATCTTTACAGGTAGTATGTTCTGGCATATAGTTATAATAATTGCTCTTATTATTATAGGTTATAATATGTTTTGTCATTAAAATGTAATATTTTTAGTAAAAAGGTGTTGCAAAATGTAATATGTTCTGATACAATAATTTCTGTTGTGGGTAAATTTACCCAATACCGGTAAGGAGGTGTAATTGATATGGCTAAATGTGCAGTTTGCGAAAAAGGTGCTCACTTTGGTAATGCAGTGAGTCATTCTCATAGAAGATCTAATAAGATTTGGAATTCTAACGTTAAGTCTGTTAGAGTTAAGGTTAATGGAGCAACAAAGAAGATGTATGTATGTACTTCTTGCTTACGTTCAGGTAAAGTTGAGCGTGCCTAATGCTATTAATTTTCGAAAATTTATATCAGTACATTAAAGTGAATTGCACAATTTAATAAAATTGCGTAATTCACTTTATTTATTTTAGCTTTGATAGTATAATGAAAATATACTTTATATGTGGGGAAAGTTTGACTGCGCAAAACTTCTTGCAAATATGCTTCATAAGAGGCTTTGCATAGATTCCTTAAAATACAAGTCGCAGTATGGAGGCTAGATATGAATGGAACATTAAACAACAAATTAGGAAAAGTATCCATCTCAAGTGATGTTGTTGCTCAGTATGCTGGTTCAACAGCAGTTGAGTGTTTCGGAATTGTCGGAATGGCGGCAGTAAGTATGAAAGATGGTCTTGTTAAGCTGTTAAAAGGTGATAGTCTTACAAGAGGTATTAAGGTTGAGATAGACAGTGACAATAGAATAGAAGTTGATTTTCACGTTATAGTTTCTTATGGTGTAAGCATTTCAACAGTTGCTGACAACCTTATTGAGAATGTAAAGTACAAAGTATCTGAATTCACAGGCCTTGAAATTAAAAAGATTAACATATATGTTGAAGGCGTTCGTGTTATAGATTAATTGTTTTTATAAAGTAGATTGACGGGCCTTGTTTATGGCAGAATGGAGGAAATAAAGTGGCTACTACTACAATAGATGCAGCACTTGTGCAGAAGATGTTTCTTGCAGGAGCTAAGAATCTTGAATCAAAGAAAGAATGGATTAATGACCTTAACGTATTTCCAGTACCAGATGGTGATACAGGAACTAATATGACTCTTACAATTATGTCAGCGGCGAAAGAGGTAAGTGCAATTGCCAATCCAACAATGGAGAGTCTTTCTAAAGCTATTTCTACAGGTTCATTAAGAGGAGCAAGAGGTAATTCAGGAGTTATTCTTTCTCAGCTTCTTAGAGGTTTTACTAAGGAAATGTCACACGTTAGTGAGATAACTGTTGAGACACTTGCAGTTGCAACACAGAGAGCGACAGAGACAGCTTATAAGGCTGTTATGAAGCCAAAGGAAGGAACAATCCTTACAGTTGCAAAGGGTGTATCTGATAAAGCGGCAGAGGTTGCAGGGAATGTGACAGATTTAGAAGAAGCATTATCAGTGATTATTGATTATGCAGAGGAAGTGCTTGCTAAGACACCAGAGATGTTACCAGTATTAAAGGAAGCTGGAGTAGTAGATTCAGGTGGACAGGGACTTGTAGTTGTTCTTAGGGGAATGTTAGATGCCCTTACTGGAAAGGTTACAGATTTCACAATTACAGAACCTAATGCTGAGTTTAAATCTGGTTCAAGTATGCCTGGAAAAGGTGCTGCTATTGAAGATGTAGATATTAAGTTTGGTTACTGTACAGAATTTATAATTATGCTTGAAAAGTCATTTGATGAAAAGACAGAGGCGGACTTTAAGGCATTTCTTTCATCAATCGGTGATTCAATTGTGTGCGTTAATCTTGATGATATCGTTAAGGTTCATGTTCATACTAACCATCCTGGTAAGGCATTTGAAAAGGGGCTTGAATACGGTCAGCTGACTAAGATGAAGGTTGACAATATGAGAGAAGAACATAACCAGAAGGTTGTGGCACAGTCAGAGATGCAGTCAGCTATTGCCGCAGATGCTATGAAGAAGCACGAGCAGGAGAAGAAGGAACAGAAACCTAAGAAAGATTTCGGTTTTGTTACAATAGCTGCTGGTGAAGGTATAGCAGAGATATTCAAGGGTCTTGGTGTTGATGAAGTAATACAGGGTGGACAGACAATGAACCCATCAACAGAGGATATTCTTAATGCCGCAGAGAAGATTAATGCAGATACTATATTTGTTCTTCCTAACAATGGCAATATTATTCTTGCTTCTAATCAGGCTGCTTCAATTATTGAGGATAAGAAGATTGTTGTTATTCCAACAAAGACAATTCCTCAGGGAATTACAGCTATGATTAACTTTGAGATGACAAGAAGTGCAGAAGAGAACGAGATGGCTATGCTTGATTCACTTTCAACTGTACAGTCAGGTGAATTAACATATGCTGTAAGAGATACTTCAATTGACGGCAAAGAGATTAAGAAGGACAATTACCTTGGACTTGGTGACAAGGGACTTGCGGCTGTTGGAACAGATATGAATACAACACTTATAGATATGCTTGATACATTTGTGAATGATGACTCAGAACTTATAAGCGTATACTATGGACAGGATATTAAGGAAGATGATGCCAACGAACTTGTATCACAGATAGAAGAGAAGTTTGACGGTGTTGATGTGGAACTTCAGTATGGTGGCCAGCCAGTATACTATTATATAGTATCTGTTGAATAATAATTAAAGATATTAGCCCTTTATTTAATTGATGATGACACGCATATAAGCTGTCAGATATGGAGTAGATGTATGGATATTACTCAATTAAAAGGAGTAGGGGCTGTAACTGCTAACAATCTAAACAGGCTTTCTGTATACACAGTAGAAGATCTCGTAAAGCTGTATCCGAGAGATTACGATGTATATGAAGAGCCTGTTTTTATTAGTTCAATTGATGATGATACAGAGATTGCTGCTATAGAGGGAACGGTAGTTGGAAGCCCTGATATATATGGTAATGGAAGGCTTAAAATGCTGTCTGTTATCATTAAGGATTCAGAAGGCGGTGCGATAAAATGTGTATGGTATAATATGCTATTTTTGAAAGCATCATTAAGAATAGGAACACACTATGTATTCAGGGGAAAAGTGAACCATAAGAAAGACAGTTATATATTAGAACAGCCGCAGATGTATACAATGGCTCAGTACAATGAGGTTAAAGGTCAGCTTATGCCTATATATCCTCTGACGAAAGGATTATCTAACAAGACTGTTGTAAAAGCAGTAACACAGGCACTTGATAAATATAAAATCGGGTTGGAAAAGGAATATATACCTGAATATATAAGGGAAAAGTATAATCTTGCAGAGCATAATTATGCGATGGTTAATATACATTTTCCGCAGAGTATGGATGATTATATTATTGCAAGGCATAGGCTTGCATTTGAGGAATTTTTTCTGTTCGTGCTTGCAACTCTTAATATGAAAGCTTCTAACGAAAGAATACCTAATAGCTATGTTATCCCTGATAATGTAAAGACAAGAGAGTTCATTAACCAGCTTCCATTTAAGCTTACTCATGCACAGCTAAGAACATGGGAAGAGGTTAAGAATAATATGAGTGGAAAGCATCTTACAAGCCGTCTTATACAAGGAGATGTTGGTTCTGGTAAGACGATTGTCGCTGTGCTTGCACTTATGAATACAGCATTTGCAGGGTATCAGGGGGCAATGATGGTTCCCACAGAAGTGCTTGCCAGGCAGCAGTATGAGTCTATAATAAATATGTTCGCCTCTGCAGGCATAGATATTAATGTAGGACTTCTTACAGGTTCTATGACACAATCTGCCAGGAGAAAAGTGTATGAGGATATTAAAAATGGTGCTATTGATATAGTAGTTGGTACTCATGCACTTATTCAGGAGAAGGTTGAATATAATAATCTGGCACTTGTAATAACAGATGAACAGCATAGATTTGGTGTAAACCAGAGAAAACAGTTGTCAGATAAGGGAAATAATCCACATATAATTGTAATGAGTGCGACCCCAATTCCAAGAACGCTTGCGATTATATTATATGGCGATTTGGATATATCTATCATAGATGAAATGCCATCAGACCGACTTGCAATAAAGAATTGTGTTGTTGATGATTCATACAGGCCAAAGGCATACGCATTTATTAAAAAGCAGGTCAGCGAGGGCAGACAGTGCTATGTAATATGTCCTATGGTTGAGGATAGCGAGAATATTGAAGCGGAAAATGTAATAGATTACACGGATAAGTTAAGAGCTGAACTTAAAGGCGTGCGAATTGAGTATCTTCACGGTAAAATGCGTCCAGTCGATAAGAATGAGATTATGGAAAGATTTGCCAGCGGAATGATAGATGTGCTTGTATCTACGACAGTTATTGAGGTTGGGGTAAATGTTCCTAACAGCACGGTTATGATGGTTGAAAATGCTGAAAGATTCGGACTTGCACAGCTTCATCAGTTAAGAGGACGTGTCGGAAGAGGAAAGTACCAGTCGTATTGTATATTTGTTACTGGCAATAAATCCAAGAAGATAAAGGACAGGCTGGATATACTGCAATATTCCAATGATGGTTTTAAGATAGCAGAGGAAGATTTGAAACAGCGTGGTCCGGGAGATTTCTTTGGGGTACGACAGAGTGGTGATTTTGATTTCGGAATAGCAGACGTATTCACAGATGCCAAGACTTTAAAAGAAGCCTCAGATGCGGCTAAAGAGATGATGGATAGCGGCTTTGACATAGAGGATGGTGCTAACACATATCTTAAGGAAAAGGTTGATGACTATACGAGAAAATGTCTGGAGAAAATCAATTTATAAAGGAGACTGGTTATGAGACAGATGGAATTTACAATGAGCAGGCCTAATCTTGTTAAGCAGGGTGATGAGGTTGAGATAACTGAGGGAAAGCTTCCAAGCAGTTATTATTATACTATTGAGCCAGCAGTTGCTATGTCAGGCAATTACTCAACTCCTGACAGGCTTAAGTCAAGACATGGAGTTGTTAAAGAAGTCGGAGAGACAAGCAGAGGATATTATGTGCTTGCGGAATTTGAAGATTGAAAATATATTAATAATATGTATAATTAAATATTGAATATTAAACATTAAATGATTTATAAGGAAAGGTTTGGAATAACTAATGGAAAAGAAGAAAAGGGGCAGTTTCACGGGAGAAATAGGATTTGTACTTGCGGCTGCGGGAAGTGCTGTTGGACTTGGTAATCTGTGGAGATTTCCGTATCTTGCGGCACAATATGGCGGAGGAATATTTATTCTTGTATACATTATACTTGCACTTACATTTGGCTTTACTCTTATGACAACAGAGATTGCTATAGGAAGAAAGACAAAGTTAAGTCCGACAAGGGCGTATAAAGAGGTTGATTCTAAGTTTGGATTTATTGGGCCGATTGCATTTATAATACCGGTTATCATTCTGCCATATTACTGTGTAATAGGAGGATGGGTTACAAAATATGTCACAGTATTTGCGGCAGGACAGAATATAGCTGCTGCCGAAGACTCATTTTTTGGTAACTTTATTGGAAGGGAATATGCACCACTTATATTCTTTATTATATTCCTTGGGCTTACATCACTTATTGTAATATCAGGTGTAGAAAAAGGAATTGAGAAGGTGAGCAGTTATCTTATGCCAGCACTAATTGTGCTTGCCGTTATAATATGTATATATGTAATTACAATTCCAGGTTCATCAGCAGGAATTAAATATTACCTTCTGCCGGACTTCTCTAAATTCTCATTTAAGACGGTGTGTGCAGCTATGGGACAGATGTTCTATTCAATGAGTCTTGCAATGGGAATTATGATAACTTATGGTTCATATACTAAAGATGAGGTGAGCATTGTAAAATCTGTCAACCAGATAGAGATATTTGATACAGGAATTGCCATTCTTGCAGGAATGATGGTTGTTCCTGCAGTGTATATATTCAGCGGTGAAGCTGGAACATCACAGAGTGGTGCAGGACTTATGTTTGTAACGCTTCCTAAGGTATTCACACAGATGACTGCTGGAAGATTTATAGGCGGATTGTTCTTTGTGCTTGTGTTTTTTGCGGCACTTACAAGTTCGGTATCCGTTATGGAAGCAATAGTTTCAATGCTTATAGACAGATTTCATATAAGCAGAATTAAAGCGTGCCTTGGTGTTATTATATTCTCGGTTGCCCTTGGAATACCTTGTTCACTTGGTAATGGGGTATGGTCACACATTACAATACTTGGAATGGATTTTCTTACATTCTTCGATTTTATAAGCAACAGTCTTCTGCTTCCTATAGTAGCCTTCTTTACCTGCCTTATGATAGGCTGGTCAACGGGTGCTGACTATATTATTGGAGAAGCTACCAAGAATGGAGAAGCTTTTAAGCGTGAGAAAATATACCGCGTTATGGTTAAGTATATAGCACCGGTATTATTGCTTATTATTCTTGTGTTCTACACATTGGCACAGTTTAATATAATTAAATTCTAATTCGTCACAGAATATGTATTTTTAATTCGTTACAGGTTATGCGATGAATATAATTACAGGGTTATGTGATTAATATGTATGTCAGATGAAAGCTGTACATTTTCTGCCACACAGGCAGGAATGGAGGTGTTCGTCTGGCATATTTTTTTATTGAAGGGAATATACATTTATATGCGTATATATGGAGGTTAGATATATGGATGGAAAAGAGCTTGTATCAGGTGCAGCGTATGATGTATATATGGATATTAAGAAAAGAACCAATGGAGAAATATATTTTGGTGTTGTAGGACCTGTAAGAACCGGTAAGTCAACTTTTATCAAAAGATTTATGGAATTGTGTGTCCTTCCTTCTATGAAAGATGATAATAAAAGAAAGAGGGCACAGGACGAACTCCCACAGTCGTCAGGTGGAACTACAGTTATGACAGTTGAGCCTAAATTTATTCCGAGTGAAGCAGCACTTATAAGTCCATTTGAGGGAATTAATATGAAGGTAAGGCTTGTTGATTGTGTCGGATTTATGGTTGAAGGGGCTAATGGGCATCTTGATAATGGAAAAGAGAGAATGGTTAAGACGCCGTGGGATACTAAGGAAATAGCGTTTTCCAAGGCGGCAGAGATTGGGACTAAGAAAGTGATAAATGACCATTCAACAATAGGGATTGTTGTGACAACAGATGGTTCTTTTACAGAAATTGACAGAACAAATTATGTGGCGGCAGAAAAAAAGACAATTAATGAATTAAAAAAGATAAATAAGCCGTTCGTTGTAATATTAAACAGTGATAAGCCTTATGCTGCAAAGACCAAAGAACTTGCTGTTAATATGTCGGCTGATTATGAAGTTCCTGTTATTCCGGTTAATTGCGACCAGTTAAAGAATGAAGATGTTAATAATATTCTTAAAGAGGTGCTTAAGCAGTTTGCAGTGACACAGATTGATTTTTTTGCACCTGAATGGACACAGGTGCTTCCTGATGAGCATTGGCTCAAAAAAGAGCTTATGCAGGTGGCTGGAGAGGTGTTAGAAGGCATTAATACAATAAAAGATGCTGATAATTATAAATATAGTGTAGATAATGAATACATAAAGAAGCTTGATGTTACAGATGTGTCACTTTCGGAGGGAAGGGTGAGTGTGAAGATGTCTGTAGATGCTAATATTTATTATGGCATTTTAAGCGAGCTTACCGGAACTAAGATATTAAATGAATATGAGCTTATAAGTACAATAAGAGATCTGGCGTTAAGAAAAAAGGAATATGAAAGTGTATCTGATGCGGTAACTGATGTTAATATGTCTGGCTTCGGTGTTGTAACGCCTGTAAGAAGTGCAATAGAATTAGAAGAACCAGTTGTTATAAAAAATGGTAACAAATATGGCGTTAAGATTAAGGCTAAAGTTCCGTCAGTGAATATGTTAAAGACACAGATTAATGTTGAGATTGCACCTATAGTCGGAACTAAAAACCAGGCAGAGGATCTGATTAATTATATTAAAGATAATACAAAGGATAATCCGGACGGCATATGGGATACTAATATATTTGGAAAGACGATAGAACAGATTGTTAATGATGGGATATATGAAAAGACACATAATATAACTAAAGATAATATGGATAAGATTGGGGAGACTATAGAAAAGGTTATGAATGAGAATTCGGGACTTGTCTGCCTGATTGTGTAGCTGAGTGCTTGATTGTAAGAGAGAATTCTGATAAAATTAGTTGTAATTAATGTACTTTGCACAATAAAAGGCAATAGGAGGACAATATGAAAAAGGTTGAAGATTATGTAAGAAGTATTCCAGATTTTCCAGAGAAAGGAATTATATTCAGGGATATAACAACAGTAATCCAGAGTCCAGAGGGATTAAAGCTTGCTATAGATGGAATTAATGAAAAGCTTAAAGGTGTTGATTATGATGTTGTAGTTGGACCAGAATCAAGAGGATTTATATTCGGAGTTCCAGTTGCATATGCTAATGGCAAAGGCTTTGTTCCTGTAAGAAAGAAAGGTAAGCTTCCTTGTGAAACTATTTCACAGGATTATGAGCTTGAATATGGCACAGCAACTATCGAGATGCATAAGGATGCCATAGTACCGGGACAGAAGGTTGTTATTGTAGATGACTTAATCGCAACAGGTGGAACAACAGAAGCTATTATCAAGCTTATTGAACAGCTTGGTGGTGAAGTTGTAAAGATTATATTCCTTATTGAGCTTGAGGGGCTTAAGGGCAGGGAAAAGCTTAGCGGATATGATGTTGACGCAGTTATAAAGTACGCTGGAAAGTAAAATAATAATGAGGGCTGTATGTTTGCTTCAGAGTGCCTTAGTGGGATTTTCTGACAGGATGCAGCCTTTGTTTGGATATGGAAGGGGTGATGTTATGCCAACACCACATAACACAGCGAATACAGGTGATATAGCTAAGACAGTTATAATGCCGGGTGATCCTTTAAGGGCGAAGTATATAGCTGATACTTATCTTGATAATGTAGTCAGGTTTAACAATGTAAGAAATATATATGGTTATACAGGTGTATACAGGGATGTTGATATATCCGTTATGGCTAGTGGCATGGGTATGCCTTCTATGGGCATATACAGCTACGAGTTATTTAAGTACTATGATGTCGATAATATTATAAGAATAGGGTCGGCAGGAAGTATATCTGACAAGGTTGACTTAAGGGATATTGTGTTAGCTATCGGTACAAGTACTGATTCTAACTATGCTAAGCAGTATAATCTTCCTGGAACATATGCACCTGTGGCAGATTTCGGGCTTTTAAACTGTGCATATGAGCAGTCGAAGCTTTATGGTATTGCTGCTGAGGTTGGGAATGTCGTATCAACAGATGTTTTTTATAATGATAATCCAGAATATAATAAGGCGTGGAGTAATATGGGTGTGCTTGCTGTTGAAATGGAATCAGCGGCACTTTATATGAATGCCGCCCGTCTTTCAAAGAATGCTCTTGCTATGTTTACTATAAGTGATAATCTTATGAATGGACAGTCATTATCGGTTGAGGAAAGACAGGAGGGCTTTGATGATATGATAAAGCTTTCACTTGAAACTGCAAGATTGTATAATATCGGGGGAGGCGTATAATGGACAAGTCGGGTTATACAGATATGACAAGTATACAGATACTTGTATTTTTTGCACTTGTTATTATTATTGCTGTATATGTCACAGTTACGAATAATAGAAGAAAGCAGAATTTAATTATTAAAAAGCTGAAAAATGGCTGGGGAAAACCGTCACAAAGAAAGTATTCCGGTGAAGATTATGAGTGCATATCACATTACTTTAAAAGAAATGAAGATGAGAACTCTATAGATGATATAACATGGAATGATCTTGGTATGGATGCGGTATTTTGTATGATGAATAATACGAATTCATCTGCAGGACAGGAATATCTATATAAGATGTTAAGATGTCCCAATGCGGATATCCAGTCGCTTAAAAAGCTTGATAAGCTTGCCTCTGACTTTGATAAAAATGCTGCTAAAAGACTTGACATACAGAAAATATTTGTATGGATAGGACGTGCAAAGCATATATCAATAAGTGATTACTGCGATGTTGTGGTAGGACTTGAGAAAAAAAGCAACGTTCTTCATTATGCTTCAATGCTTTTTATTCTTGCAGCAGTTATATTTACCTGCACCATAAGCCCGGTGCTTGGAATATGGCTTTGTATCGCAGCTATCGCATTTTCGATAATAACGTATTATAAATATAAGGCTGCTGTTGATAGGTACTTCATATGTGTTAATCATATTGTGAAACTGCTTATGGGTGCGAAAAAGATAACAGCACTTAATATTGATTTTCTTGGTGAGTATAACGATAAGTTAAAGAATATATCAGAGGAGCTTTCAGATATAACAAAGAGGTCATGGCTTCTTGAAACGGGTAATGTTGATGGCTCTATAGCCGAGATTTTGCTTGATTACCTAAGAATGTTAACACACGTTGACCTTATAAAGTTTAATAATCTTATAAAGCTTTTTAATGATAAAGAAGATTATATATATGAGCTTATAGATACACTTGGTTTTATAGAGGCATCCATATCAGTTGCTTCATTCAGATGTATGCTTGGCAGCTGGTGCATTCCTGAGTTCAGGAAGGATAATGATATGCAGCTTGAAGTAAGAAATGTATATCATCCGCTTATAACAAAGCCTGTAGCCAACTCTATAAATACTAAGCATAATGTACTTCTGACAGGATCTAACGCTTCTGGAAAATCGACATTCCTTAAGACAATCGCGATTAATGCACTTTTGTCACAGACAATATATACGAGTGTGTCGGAATACTACAGAGCACCTGTATACAGAATATATTCGTCAATGGCATTAAGAGATGACCTTAGCAGCTCCAACAGCTATTATATAGTGGAAATCAAGTCACTTAAGAGGATGTTGGATGCGGCTTCTAAAGAGGGACATCCTGTTCTTATGTTTGTTGATGAGGTGCTTCGTGGAACTAACACGGTTGAGCGTATTGCGGCATCATCAGAGATACTAAAGAGCATAAGGACTGATAAAGCACTTGTGTTTGCGGCAACACACGATGTAGAGCTTACATCACTTCTTAGAGGGAAATATGATAATTATCATTTTCAGGAGGAGGTTACAGATGATGAGGTTGTATTTGATTTCAAGCTGTATACAGGACCTGCAACCACAAGAAATGCAATAAAGCTGTTAAAGACTATAGGTTATGACAGCACTATTATTAATGCGGCTGAGAGAAGTGCGGGCTATTTTCTTAATAATGGAAAGTGGAATGTTGAAAATTGATATGAGCTATGGTAAAATACTATGTTGTTTATAGCTGCTGCAAAGCCGGCAGTAGCAGAAAGGAAGGCTTATGGTAGGATTAACATTAGTTTCGGAATTAATATTTGAAGCGGTAAAGTTTGTAGTTATGCTTGGACTTTTAGTTCTTGCAGTATTTGCCGGTGGTAAGATTAGAAAAGGATTAGATGCTAAAAAGGCAGCTAAACAGGAGGAAGAATAAAGTGCAGTACAGAGGCGTTAACGAATTAAGAAGATTATATCTTGACTTTTTTGAGAGCAAAGGTCATTTAAAAATGAAAAGCTTTTCGCTGGTGCCGCACAATGATAACAGCCTTCTGCTGATCAATTCAGGAATGGCACCGCTGAAACCATATTTTACAGGACAGGAGATCCCGCCGAGACGCCGTGTGACAACCTGTCAGAAATGTATCCGTACAGGAGATATCGAGAACGTAGGAAAGACTGCACGTCACGGTACTTTCTTTGAAATGCTTGGTAACTTCTCATTCGGTGATTACTTTAAGACAGAAGCAATCCACTGGTCATGGGAATTCCTGACAGAAGTGGTTGGACTGGATCCGGATCGTCTGTACCCGTCCGTATATGAAGACGATGATGAGGCATGGAAGATCTGGAACGAAGAGATTGGTATTGCACCGGAGAGAATTTTCCGTTTCGGAAAAGAAGACAACTTCTGGGAGCATGGATCAGGTCCGT
>ERZ791794.486-NODE-486-length-28426-cov-8.318882_pt1 | contig 28426 bp, 27 predicted proteins | sample MGYA00510312_ERZ791794 | MGnify/ENA primary metagenome ERZ791794 (study PRJEB30046, sample SAMN00791977) | human gut metagenome | study: EMG produced TPA metagenomics assembly of the A metagenome-wide association study of gut microbiota in type 2... | reverse complement strand
TAGAACATTCAGAAAATATATCAGTAATTTTTTGATAAAACATTCTCTCGCTTGTACGAATTAATTTAATTCTTTCAAGTAATCTTTTAAAATACTCTTGATCAGATTTTTTTGCTTTTAAAAATCTTTCATCATTTAATGCAAAACCTTGTACCACATAATCTTTAATTATTTTATTTGCCCAAGTTCTAAATTTAATTGCTTTTTTAGAGTTAACTCTAAAACCTATTGAAATAATCATATCAAGATTATAATATTTTGTATTATAAACTTGTTTGCCATTGTTACCCATATGTTCCATTTTGGAACATGTGCGTCTTTCTTCAAGTTCTTCATCTTCATAAATATTATTTATATGTTTCGTAATTGCAGGTCGTTTAACATTAAAAAGTGCTGCTAATGCTTCTGTATTTAACCAAACATCTTCATTTTCTAAAAGTACTTCTACTTTTGTATTGCCTTCTTCATCATTATAAAACAAAATATTTTTCTCATTTCCAATGAATTTATTATCCATGTTTTATCCTCCTTTTCAAAATATTTTTAGTTAATTTATAATAGACATTATACTATTTTTTATATTATATAACAATCAATTTGCTCGAATTCGACCAAATTAAATCTTATTAAAAAGGACATAATATTAATTGCCTCATCTTACTATTTTAATATATTTATTATGTTATCTATGTTAACAACTTCTTTTTTATTCGTTTTTGTATCTTCTACTTCGTAATTATTTCCATCAAATCTGGTACCTAATATTATCATTTTAGGTGTTCCTAAAACATAAACATCATTTATTCTATTACCAATATTTAAATTTTCTCTATCATCAATTATTGCATTAATATTATTTTGTAGTAAGTAATTATATAGTTTTTCTCCTTCTTCTTTATTGTTTTCATTATATATTATTTGTACTTTATAAGGGGCTATATCATATGGTAATGCAAAACCTTTAATTTTATCATTTTCTTTAATAACATTATTTTCTATTAAACAAGCAATTATTCTCCCTAAACCAATTCCATAACATCCCATATAATATGGTTTCTTCTCATTATTTTCATCCATATAGAAAAGTCCCATGCTATCAGAATATTTTGTTCCAAGTTGGAAATTATTTCCTAATTCAACAGTACTATATTCTCTTAAATTAGTAACATCTGTTACTCCTAATTGTTTAAGATATTCATCTTTATTATCAAATTCTAAAACTTCTTTATTAATCCCAATATCATTTTTTTCATCATAAAGAGTTTTATCTTCTCCTAAATTAGTAATTGCTTGAAATTCTTCTGCTACTTTACCACCTATAACTCCATTATCACTAACAGTTGGTATAATTTTGATACCTAGTCTTTTAAATATATTTAAATATACTTGATGCATTAGTTCATATGTCTTTTGCATATCTTCTTCAGTTTTATCAAATGAATAAGCATCCATCATAACAAAAGTTCTTGGCCTAAATAAATATCCTCTAGTTCTAATTTCTTTTCTAAATTTTTCACCAATTTGATAATAAATGGCTGGTAAATTTTTGTATGAAGATAATCTATTGGCACCAAATAAAGTAGCACATTCTTCTGCAGTTGGAGCAAGTCCATATTCACCTAAATTATTGTTTATTGTAAACATTATATCTCCATTTTTTGTATAGGTATCCCATCTATTAGATTGGTCCCATATTTTTCTTGGTTGAAGTTTTGGAAATTCTACTTGAATACATCCTGCCTTATCTAATTCTTCAATTATGATATTTTCAACTATTCTTTCTAGTTTTGTCCATAAATTACCATAACCATAAATACCACTTTCAAATTGATATAATTCTCCTAGTTTCATTAAAATATCTTGACCAGAGTAATTACTATCAATATCATTTAGATTAATCTTTTTAATATTTAACCTACTTAATCTCATTTTATTCACCCTTTCTTTAAACAAAAAAGGAAAGCACTTAAGGAGCGCAAAAGCACGGTGCCATCCTTTATTTTACTTAATTTTGATAACGGCTATTCACCGGAAATGTTTTCATTTCACTCTGAAGGTAGGAATTAAATAGTATCATAACTTGTTCACACTATACCAAGCTCACTTTTATGCTTAACTAATTAATATTCCTTCGTCACTGCTTTGCAACATATTATATCATAAATTTTAATTGTCCACAAATTATTTTTTGTCCACATACTTATTTTATCTAGGATTTCTCAGTTTCATGTGGACATGTTATAAAATTCGAACCAACTTAATACTTTTGTAATTTTAAGTTTTCCCTTATTCTATCTTACTTTCTACAGCATTGTTTATATTTTCGACCCGAACCACATGGTAAACCATTAAAACAGCCTTGTAATTTCTTGCTTTAAAATTGGTCTTTCTTACTCATAAGTTTTAATAAATTACTCAGAAATTGTAAAAAAGTTATGTCTAATTTTCTGACAATGCAGTTTAAACTTATTTAATAACTTATCTAAAAAAATAGATTTAGCAATTATTTTTTCATATATTATCTTTTGATTTGTTATCAAAATAAAAAGAATTCAAAGACTAAATTCATAAATTTATTTTTTATCTAGTTTTATGTGTTACATCAATATCTTGATACATAGCTTGTTGCTCTTCTAGTAATGCTCTTTTCGCTTTTTCTAATTCAGCTTTTAAAGCAAAATTTTTTGCTGATGTATCAATTGGTTGATTCATAACTCTAGCTCTTTCTTCCATTTGTCTTCTTGCCTTTGCTGTATCAGCTTCAAAAGCAAAGTCTTTTGCTGATGTATCAATTGGTGTTATATTATCATTTGTTTTATTATAAATAATATTTTTATCCTCCATAGTAATTCCTCCTAATAATATTGTAACATATTTTTTAAAATTATAACACACTTTTTAAATTTTAAGGCTGATTTGGGCAAAAAAACTTATCTAAAACTTATCTAAACGCTTTTTTCAAGTTAAAATTACCTAAAAATTGTAAGTAGCGTCTCTTAATGAACTTTTAATTACTTTTTGATAGTTTCTTAATGCTTCTTTTGTAGTAGAAGTTTGATACAATCTTAATAATGCTTTATTTAAACAAAATGAAGTAATTGCAGATAGTTTATAATTACCTAACTCTCTTTTAATATTACCAAAAGATTCTTTATATCTTTTTGCTGTAGAATATTTATAATTTATTTCAAAATACTCCCTCATCCAGTAATCTAAATATTCAGAATATAACATATTACACTCTTTTGTATTTTCTCCATTAATAAATTCTTCATATGCTCTTTGTCCTGCTATATATGCATCTCTTTTTGTTTTAAAACCAGATTTTGATATTTGTTTTCTTTTACCATTATCCTTTCCTACTTCAAATCTGTATTCATACAGATTATTTCTTTTACGTATGTTTATCATATCTTATTCCTCCTCTTTCTAAAAACATTTTACATCAAAAAAAGCATTAACAATTACTGTCAATACTTTTAAATATTACTTACTTTTAATATTTCCTAATTCTTTATTTCTATATTTATTATATAAATTATATATAAATTCATAATAATCTTCTTTATGTGAATTATATGTGCTTATAATTTTGTTTGCTATATTATATGCATTTTCATAATCTTCTTTTGTAATCAAACCGTGTTCATATACTTCCTTTAATTCATCTTCATCCATTATTGCTGGTTCATGCCCATTAGGTATACAAACATCTAATTTCATATCAACAAAATATGGATTTTCTGGATTACTAAAATCATTAGTTCTAGTTATATCAAAATAACTTTCTATCAAATTATCTTGATCATCAAACATAACAGTTAGCCACCAATTTTTTCCTTTAGGGGCGAATATCAAATTCTTATAGTTATTATCTGCTATAGTAACTTTACCAACTGGTGAGTTTACTGATAAAGGATATTCAACTTTTTGCATATCTAAAAAGCATACTTTTCCTTCAAAAAAATCATTTTTTTCATCTTCAACTATTACTTCTTTTTCAGTAATTCTTTTCCAATCATCTCTTCTTAAGTCCCTAAATCCAAAAGTAATATTATTATACTTCAATTTTATTCTAGTTAAATATTCTTCTTCAGTTTCTCCAACTATAAAAGCTCCACACCCTAATTGTACTCTTAACGAAGCGGGGTTATCTTTATGAACAGATAAATATATTTCGTTTTCTTTAATAATTTCTTTACATTTTTCAATTGCTAAAACTAATCCTTTTTTAGCATAACCTTTTCCTCTATATTCAGGTAATATTCCATATCCTATATGTCCTGCACCTTTTCTTAAAAAATCATTTAAATAATGTCTTATTTTGAATAATCCGACTATCTTATCATCATCCCACAAAAAGAAGTACGTATCTGGGACATATCCATCACGTAAATCTAACCCTTCAGAAATTTTTAACAGATTAGGAATTACTTCATTTATAAATTCTTCTTTTGTAACATCATGATATTTATTTTCAAATCCATTTTCTTGTGCTGGCATGGACTTTATTGCTTTATATTCTTCCTCAACATCTTCAAAATTTATTTTCTTTAAATAAAGCATACTATCAACTCCTACATATATTATACCATTAATTATAGAAAAAAGGTTGTCCACATTTAAAATGTTGTCTACATCCTTATTTTACTTAGATTTTCACCACATTACGTGGACAAGTTATAAAACTCGAACCAACTTACTAGTTTTTAAATTTCAATTTTTCCTTATTTTATACTACTTTCCACAACAATTCTTATATTTTTTACCAGACCCACAAGGTCCTTTGTATTGGGATTTTTGGAGCTTTTGGGAGCACTTGGCACGTTAATTCAGCTCTCGGTTGCACTTGGGAGCACTCCGTAGCACTCGACAAACCTAGCAGAACGTATCTAAAAACGTATCTAAAATTTGCTATTGTTGAAATTTTTACAATTTTTAAGTAATTCTTTATCTATGCTTATGAGAAGGCTCAGCACTTTCAAAATTTTGTGCTTCCGCTTGACTAAATTCTTGCTTTTTAATTAGTTTTTTATGTGTTGGAAATAAACCTCCACAAGCACTTGGAATTTGATGAATATCAGTGATACTTCCATCTGCTAAATAATTTGATCTTACTCTTTCTAAATTACAATCAATACCATCAGTTAATGACCAATATGATATACCATCTAGATGTACTCCCGATTCACTAATAATGCTTGATATTTCTCCAATTTTTTGATGCTTATATTCATAAACTTGTTCTAGGGTTACTTCGGGATTATTTCCAAATACTCTAGGTATTTGAGTTCTTCCTAGTGACATATCAAATTCAGTAATTTGTATATGTTTTCCTGTTCTTTCTTGCAAAGTTCTAAAATCTTCAAAGCATCTTCTAATTTTATCTTCATCTTCACCAATTGTTATATGCATTTGTGAACCTAATGTATCAATTAATCCAGGTCTTTTAGAATCAATTTCCCCTAACACCTCTAGCACTTCTTTTCTTCTTTCGTCATTTTCCAAAAACGGTTCATTATATAAAAAGTTTACTCCTTCAGGTTTGTTTTGAAGTGCATAATCAAATGCTGGTAATAGTTCATCCATAGTTATACCATATTTACTTTCCCAAATATTAAAATATTCTCCATTAGCATTCTTTTCAAAACTTACTATTTCATTAAATAAATCCACTGCATTTATTACTGGTACATCTTGTCCATTAATATTAAGTCTATGATTCAAATTATAATCATTAATAAAATCAATACTTTCTTTAACATAATCTTTTATAATTTCTAATATTTCTTCTTTAGATTTTCCAACAAATAGACTTTCCATACAATCTTTTACTAACAATGAATGATATCTAACTTGTTTGCCATTTCGATATGCAAAATCTAAATCTCTTTTTGCAAAATAAAAATCAAATCTTTTATCAGGATTATTCTCATCATATAAATCATTTACTACATTATATATTCTTCCAGATCCTATTAACATACTATTAAAACTATCTAAGTTACTATTTAACAAAACCATTTCTTCATATAAATCATCTGTTTTAAGTTGATCTCTTTCTGTAGAAACAAAATGATGACTCATATCAAATATTTCTTCATAATTGGTAGGATATTTATTTTTAATAAACTCTCTTAACCAAGACATAATTTCAGGTGAATTATTTGATACTGCATTTTTGATTATATCTATATCATTTTTTTGAATGCCACAATGTCTAAGTTTATTTTCTATCTTAGTTTCTCTATCTGCATCATGAAATACCATAGTATCTTGATAACTCTTAAAAACTCTTTGCTTAAAATCATCCAAAGGTAAAGTAATCAAGTTTTCTAAATCTTCTTTGCTATAATTATGTTTTATTTGGTCACAGTGAATAATAAAGTCAATTAGTTCACCACTATCTTTACATTGTATTATAGATAATAGGTCAATTTGTTCCGCACTAAAATATCCACCAACTATATTTGTATTAACTTGTAAATTATTTACATCCATAACTATCTTCTCCTACTTATATTATACCATTAAATATAAAATATTTATTTTAATTTTACTCAATAAAATTATAAATTTCTAATTTTAGATACGTTTTATATTCAATTTGAATTTAAAATTTAAGTGCACGTTTTACCCTTATTTTATGCAGGTTTGCGAGGCTATTTGCCACAGCACTGTTTGTACTTCTTACCACTTCCACATGTAGTGGATGTTCCCATATTATCAGTATTATTTATACTTATAGTATTATTCGTATTTCCTTGTTTATCAAACTAGGTAACATCTATATTATTTGTATTTATTATATTACCTGTACTATAAGTATTTCTCTAACGTGGACTTCTTGTGGACATTGTCCACATCCGTTCACAATGATATTATATCATAATTTGATATATCATCAAACATATAATTAGAATAAATATTAATTACAACTCATTAATAAAATTAATTAGAGTATTATACAGTTCTTCAAATGAAACAAATTTTAAATTAAATACAAATGATAAATCGTTCGAGTCGTAACATGAATTTAAAACATGACAATTTTTCTCTTTTAACTCATCAAAGCTTTTACCTTTTCCATGTTTATAAACATTTATAATGTTTCTGTACATATCTATTTTAGCTTTAATATTTTTGTCTATATATTTTCTTTCTTTTTCAATCACATTTATACATGAAAACATTGTATTTAAATTTTCGCTTGTTTATTTTTGTTTTAAAAACATTGCTATTTCCTTTTCGGTAAATAAATATATTTGAATTATAAAACTCATAATCAAATCATATTTAATATGTTTATATACATATAATTTTTCCCAACTTTCATATATAAGATGTTTAAAATCCTCAATATTCTTATTTATATCATTTAAACTTATTGGTTCGATAGCACTATCCCATGATATTATTCCACTATCAATTAATATTGATATTTGCTTTAACGATGGTTCAAAAAATTGTTCTAATATTGAATCAACATACTCTTTTTCTTTATTATTTAAGGAATCTCTGGATTTAATTGAATAAGATTTTTTGATAATTTTCTCTTCACTATAATTTTGAATTATTATTTCATATTCCTCTTTTATAGTTTTCAACATTATTTTTGTTTTATTGACAAAAACGTTATAGTCTAACTCCATTAATTTTTCCTCCTTTATTATTATATCATTTTATTTTCTAACTTAATGTTCATTTCAAATATTTCTCCGACTTCTTTCTTATCTTTGCTTGTACTTGAAATATAATATTTTTGAGTTGTTTCTATCCTTTTATGCCCTAATATTTCTGAAATATCTTTTATTTCACATCCATTTCTTAAACTAATAGTAGCAAAACTTCCTCTTAAATCGTAAAATCTGCATTGAATTCCTAATTCATGATGAATTATTCTAAATGGATACCTAATAATATCCGTTCCTGAATAAGTTCCATCTTTTCTAGTAAACACCATTTCTACTCTATTGCGTTTAGAATTACTTTTTATGATTTTATATTCCACCAACTTACCATATTTATTTTTAACTTCTTCTAAAATATAGTATTTATAATTTTTACCAAATTCTTTCTTATAATTATTTTGCAATTCTTTATATTTCAATAAAAATGAATGTAAAGTATCACAAATATAAATTTCTCTATGGCTACCTATTGTTTTAGCAGTACCTAAATACCATCTGCCATTTTCTTCTTTATCTTTTGCATAAACCGTCTTATTAACTTTTATTATTCTATTTTCTAAATCAATATCATCCCAAGTTAAAGCAAATACTTCACCAGTTCTCATTCCCGTATAGCAAGCAGTTAAAAACGCACATACAAAAACTTTGTTATTCTTAAATCTGTCTAAAATTATTTCTATTTGTTCTTTAGTATAGATGTGACCTATATTGTTTTTTTTAATTCAAATGATAATATTCTAGGTATCTCCAAATCACCAGCTGGGTTATTCTTAATAAATCCAAAATAGTAAGTTGCATCCCTCAACGAACTCTTAATAACCTTTTGATAATTTCTTAGTGCCTCTTTTGTACTAGATGTTTGATATAACTTTAATAACACCTGATTTAGAATATATGGTGTTAAAGCTGATAACTTATAATTACCTAATTCCTTTTTGATATTGCTAAAAGATTCTTTATATCTCTTTGCTGTTGAATACTTGTAATTAATTGCAAAATACTCCTTCATCCAATAATCTAAATAATCTCCATACAACATATTACATTTTACATCAGTTACACCATTAATAAATTCGTTGTATGCTTTTTGTCCCGCTATGTATGCTTCATTCTTCGTCTTAAAGCCACTTTTTGTTATTTGTTTTCTCTTTCCATTTACATCTCCTGCTTCAAAGCAATATTGATATACTTTACCCCTTTTTCTAATATTGATCACTTTATCATCTCCCTTTCTCTAAATCAATAATATTTATAAAAAAAGAATTAGTAGAGTTTTTACTAATTCCTTACTTTTTATATTTTTTCAATTTTGTAAACAAAAGTTATTAAATCTTTTTCCAAACTCACTTGCATTTAACATCATAGGCATTCCTGAATTTGGTCCTCCTAAAGATATTGAATGTAATGTAGCGGTTATTAGGCCATAATTTTCTAGTTGTAAAATGGAACTTCTAATTAGCGAAATATCCGTATTAGGCTTTGTTATTTGAAGATCAATAACATTATTATGTATCAATATAAATTGAAATAATTCAATTTGTATTGGAGTTATTTGAGATAATATATTTAAGAAAAGTTTTCTTTCCTCATAATTTCCGTTAGTAGGTGTTATTAAAATGTTTTTAAAATATTGTTTATATAATTTTCTTTTATATTCTAAATGTTCATTCTCAATTTTATCAGTTAGTTCATCTATTAATGACATTAATTCATCTTTATTATGGTCTTCTAAACTCGGTAAAGTAACTCCTTCTAATTCAGTAGCTACCTCTTTGAGGGTTTGTTCTATTCTTTGAAATCTTTGTTCCTGCTTATATCCAAAATATAAAGTAGCAAGTGGTCCTCCAACGTAAGGGATAGCCTGTAGTCCTGCATTAACTACTAATTCAAATTTTTCTTTATTATTCATATTATTACGTCCTTTCTACTTTTTAAAAAGAATGTCAACAAATTTTATTTTGCTGACATCCTTTAATTTCAACGAAATTTGTCTACATTTTTAAGTTATTGTGGACAAGTTAATAAAACTTGAACCAATTTATAATTTTTATAATTATTAGTTTTCCGTTATTTTATGCTACTTTCCACAGCAATTCTTATATTTTTTCCCCGAACCACAAGAAGTTTAAAATCCTATATTATCAGTATTATTTGTACTTATAGTATTATCTGTATTTATTGTATTCTGGTATTAGGTATCATCTGTATTATTTGTATTTATTGTATTATTTGTACTATAAGTATTTTCTAATGTGGACAAATTGTGGACATTGTCCACATCCGTTCACTGCAATCATTCTACTATATAATAATAGAATAAACAAATATGCGATTAAATAAATTACACATTTGTAATTCGTATATATTATATAATATTAGATTTTTATAGTCAACGAATCCAAGTAAAATCAAAAATCAATTTTATATTCTATAATCTTATTTATTGTTTCTGATTTTGATATATTATCAAATATTTCTGTTGCATATTTTCTTGAATCTTCTGTACTAGATATATAAAAGTTTTCTGTTGTTTCAATATTCTTATGTCCAAGTAAATCAGCGACATCTCTTATCTCTACTCCATTATTTAATATTTTGGTAGCCTCTTAAATCATAAAATCTACATTTCTTTATACCTAACTCATTATGAATTATTTTAAATGGTATTCTAGTAATATCTGTTCCAAGATATAAACCGTTTTCTCTCATGAATATTAAATTTATTTTTTTAGAATCTTTATTACTTAATTCCTCTCTTACTATTCTATGTTCAACTACTTTACCAGACTGATTTTTAACATCTTCAACATTATAGTAAATATATCTTCTTCCATATATCTTTTTAAAATAATCTTGTTTCTTTTTATAATTTTGTAATGCTATCTTTAAGGTTTGACTTAAATGAATTTTTCTAGTTCCTGTTTCTGTTTTTGTAGTTCCAATATACCATCTACCTTTTCCATCTTTCGGTTTATCATAAACATTATGTTGTATATTTATAGTTTCTTTTTCAAAATCAATATCATCCCAAGTCAATCCACATACTTCTCCTGTTCTCATACCCGTATAGCAAGAAGTTAAAAAGACACAAGTAAATGTGTCATTATCATAAAATTATTAATAACGATAATTTAGATACTATTTGTAATGAATGTAAGACTGGTAGTAGAGGTTGCGTTCAATGTAAGAAAGAACTTATAAATAATATGACTGAATTTTTAAAAGATTATAGAGAAAAAAGAAGTTATTATGAAAATAATAGGGAAGAAGTAAAAAAAATACTACAAGAGGGTACAATTGCTGCTAAAAAACAAGCTGAAGAAACTATGAAAAAAGTTAGAGCAAGCATGAAATTAGATTACTTAGATAAGTAGTATTAATAAAAATCAAACTAATAAGGTTTGATTTTTAATTTGATTATTCAACATTTTTTAATGATTCAATCATATTTATTTTTTTTAAATTAAAATGTGTAACAATATTTACAATAATGGTAAATGTTGTTGTTATCAGTATTGAATAAATATAACTTATAGCAAAAACATTTCTATCAAACATTATATAATCTGGTTCACATGTTGATATAATAAAATGGCTTAAATAAGAACCAAATATTAATCCAATTATTATTCCTATTGTTGTTAATATAAATGTTTCACTGTTAATGTATTTATCAACTTCTTTTGGATAGAATCCTAGTACTTTTAATGTTGCTATTTCTCTTTTTCTTTCACTAATATTAATGTTTGATAAATTATATAATACAACAAAGGCAAGTGCAGTTGCTGCGATAATTAGAATTGCTACGATAGAATCTATTGATGATAACATGTCATTTATAGAATTTTTAATATCTTCGTTGTTAACTATTGCACTTACATATCCTTCGCTAATATATTTTGTATCAAACGATTCTTTTTCTTCGTTATTTATTTCTTTTAAATCTACTAAAAATGAATTAATATTATAATTATTAAATATATTATTGTATGTTTCTTTTGTTATATATATATATTGATTAATATAATTTTTTGTAATATAAGATACTTTTATTTCTTTATTATTATTTTCGTTATTTATTATTGCTAGTGTGTCTCCAATTTTAATATTTAATAGTTTTGATGTTTTTTCACTTATAATACAAGTATTATATGGAGGTTCTTCAATTTCTTTGCCATCATCTATATTAGATAAATATATTATGTTTTTTAATTCTTTAAAGTTATTTGGAGTAACTAAGGTTACATCTTGTTCTTTATTGTTATATTCTACTGTAATTGTTTGTGTATTAACTTCTGTAAATTTATTTATATCATTGTCATTAGTTATATAGTTTTTGATTAGGTTATAATCCTTATTTTCGTTAATTATTAAAGTTTTATCATATTTAAATATATTATTAAATTGATAATTAGTTACTTCTTTTATTGAATCTTTTAATCCGAAACCTGCTAATATTAATGCTGTACATCCAGCGATTCCAAAAATTGTAGTAAATACTCTTGCTTTATATCTAAAAATATTTCTAATTGTTATTTTTTCTGAAAATTTTATTTTTTTCCATATAAAGTTTATTTTTTCTATAAATATTTTTTTGCCACTTTTTGGATTTTTTGGTCTCATTAAATTAGCGGGTTTTTCTTTTAAGTTATGAATACAAACAAATATTGCTGTTCCACATATACAAAGTGTACATATTAGTAATCCTAATGCATTAAAACTACTATTAATTAAATATATGAATTTAGGTATAAAGAATAATTTTTTGTATATATTCCAAATTACATATGGTATTAAGTAAGAACCAATAAAAACACCAGATATACTTCCAATAATTGTTGCAAGTAAGGAATATATGATATATTTTAGTGTTATTTCAAAATTGTTATATCCTAATGATTTTAAAGTTCCGTTTTCTGTTCTATCTTCTTCAATCATTCTCATCATTGATATAAGACTTACTAATATTGATATTGCAAAAAATATTAAAGGAAAAATATTTCCTAGCTTTTTAATATTATCACTTGCATTTATAAGTTCTTTATATGATTCGTTATTTAATCTGTTTTGAATATACCATTTTGGTTTAATGAATTTGGTTTGATCAATGCTTATTCCATATTTTTTACTATTTTTTATAATATCCCCATATAATTCATTATATCTATCTTTTTCTTTTTCTGCTTTTATTTTTTCAATACTATTTGTTACTTCTTTGACAAGTGATTTATATTTATCGCTATTTGTTAATTCTTTTTTAGCATTTGATACATTTATATAAATATTTGAATACACTTCGTTTTTTATTTCATCTTCTATTAAATATGCATAGTAATCTATTTTTCCACTTCCAAGTGTTGTATTTGACTTTTCTGTTGAAAAATATAGTGGACTTATAATTGTGCCAACGATTTTATAATTTTTATTTTCAATATTTATGTTATCATTAATTTTTAAGTTATTATCATTTAATAATGATTTTTCTACTGCTATTTCATTGTTGTTATTGGGTAATTTTCCTTCTTCTAAATAAACTTTATTTATTTCATTATTTAGTGCAATTAATTTTAATACATATTTTTCGTTATTGGTATTTAAATAAACATCTTTTGTATATATTCCAATAGCTTTTTCCACATTATTTATTTTTGATATGTCTTTTAAATTTTCTTCTGTCATTCCTAGATTTGATGTAATTTCTATGTCGTAAACATTATTATTATCATAAAAATTATCTAATGTTTTTAGCATATCTGGACTACATGCTTGAATACCTGAATAAAATCCTACTCCTAATAGTGCCATAGATAATAAAGATAAAAATCTTTTATAATTAGCTTTTATTTTAATAAATATATGTTTTATTAGCATGCTTTTCATATTACCACTCAATATCCGCTATATTTTTTGGAGTTTTATTTATAATTATATCACTAACTGCGCCATTTTTAAATTTAATTATTTTGTCTGCCATTGGACTAATTGCTGAATTATGTGTAATAATGATAACAGTCATTTTTTCATTTCTACAGGTATCTTGTAGTAATTTTAATATTTGTTTTCCTGTTTTATAATCTAATGCTCCAGTTGGTTCATCACATAAAAGCAGCTTTGGATTTTTACATATTGCTCTTGCTATGGCTACTCTTTGTTGTTCTCCGCCTGAAAGTTGTGAAGGAAAATTATTTTTTCTCATTTTTAATCCTACTTTATTTAGTATTAAATTTGGGTCTAATGAGTCTTTACATAATTGAGTGGCAAGTTCAACATTTTCAAGTACATTCATATTTTGTATTAAATTATAAAATTGAAAAACAAATCCAATATCATTTCTTCTATATTTTATAAGATCTTTTTCTTTAAGTTTATCAATTCTAACTCCATCAACAATAACCTTTCCATTTGTTAGTGTGTCCATCCCTCCTAAAATGTTTAGACAAGTAGTTTTTCCTGCTCCTGAAGGTCCTAATATACATACTAGTTCGCCTTTTTCTATTTCAAATGTTGTGTCTTTTAAGGCTTTGATTTCTACTTCTCCCATTTTATAAATTTTATCTACATTTTTAAATTCTATGTAGGCCATATTATCATCTCCTTATAATAAGATAATTATAGTAATAATTGATTTAATCTTCTAAGTAAATTATATAGGATATAATATTAAAAATCAATAGTTATATAATAATTTTAATAATTTGTGTTTAAATTAATTTAAATGTATAGTTGTAAATGATGTGAGACCAAAAATCTAAAAAGTCTGCATAAGACATCTTTTCTTTTAATTGAGTTTTAGTTCCATTATAGTAAAAGTCATTATATGCTTTGGCACCCTCCTTAAATGCTTCCGACTTTGTTGGATAACCAGACTTTGTTATCCATTTTCTAGTTCCCTCAACTGTTGCAATTTCAAAACGGTATTCATATACCTTTCCACGTTTTCTAACGCTTACCATAATTATCTCTCCTTCACTAATTCATTTAGTGAACGAAAAAATGCCAACATTTACGAATGCTGACATTTATATAACTTTGTCCACAATATATGTCCACGTAGATAATCCCTTAATTTATATAGGTTTTATCAATTCTTGTTCACAAATTTATATTTATGTGGACAAGATGTGGACATTTTGTCATCTGTGGACAATTTCTTTAATTCTTTATTTTTTACAAACCCTTATTTTATAAGGTATTGCGAATTATTTTCCACAACAGTTCTTATACTTCTTTCCACTTCCACATGGCTTTTGGTATTTGGGATTTTGGGAGTTTTTGAAAGCACTTGGCTCGTTAATTCGGCGTTTGGCTGCACTTGGGAGCACTCCGTAGCACTCGGCAAAACTAGCAGAACGTATCTAAAAACGTATCTAAAAAAATAGATATTTTAATTAATTACAATTTTCAAATATTTCTATTTAGCCGATACTTTGAATAGATTTCAGCTATTTCACTTTCTATCTTTTTCTCTTTTTTTAGTTTATTAATTTCTTTTCTAATTTTTGAAAACAATTTATTAAGTTTACCAATGATTCTTCCTATTATTATATTATCACAATAGCAGTATTCAATATCAAACCAATTAATTTTTGTTAAATCTGATCCTTGCTTCATATAATTTATAGTTATGTTTGAACTTCCCTTTGTACCAAACTGAGCACACAGAAGTAATCTATGTGGACTATGTTCAATATTATTTCGAGTTCTTTTAATATAAGATAACCATTCTTTTTCTGAAACTTTCATTTCATCAAAATATTCTTTCACAAAAGATAATTCTCCATCTAATAATTCTAAAATTCCTTCGTTTTCTCTAATTATTATTTTTTCGCCTTTTACTTTGTATGGAATTATTTGAGTTATTTCTTCAAACATTTCATAATATAATAGTTCCCTCTTTTTATTATTATGTTTACCATCTAAATTATTTAACTTTCTATAATTTGAATTTAGTTTTTTTAAAATATTAAAATACATCCATATATAATATGGCCAAGAAACCTTTTCTTTCATATAACACCTACTACCTATTATTTGCGCATTCTGGACATCCCTGTCCCCTAGATCTGTGATTAGGATCTGCTAACCATTCATATCCACATTTTGAACATTTCCACCATACTTTCTTACCACTTTTAGGTGCAATATGTTCAGGTTTAAAATTACCATTCTTTTCATAATTCCATTCTTTTGCAATTTCTGGATATTTTGTTGCTAGAGATTCTTTTTTTGTTATATGTTCTATTTCTGAATATATATTATCTAAATCTCTATCAATATCTATATCAACATTCGTAATTCCTAAATCATCTAGTAATTTAATTATTATTGATGTTAAATCTTCAGTAGATTTATTTTTTCTATAAAAACATATACTTGTTGAATTAATTTTTGAACATTTATTATCTCTGATTCTATATAGCTTTATTCCTAGTTTTTCACAAATTTTATCTTTTTCTATATCATTTTTTGGATCTATGTGATAGTATCCACCATCATACTCTATTCCTACATTTATACATGGAATAAATATATCAATTTCTCTTTTTCCTAATTCTTTAATTTTATAATTATCTACAGTATCAGGGAAATATTTTTTTACATAGTAGAATACAATCTTTTCTTGAAAAGAAGTAACTCTTTCTTTGCTACAAATTGGACATCCATGATTTTGAATTCTGTTTCCTGCTGTTTGTTTATAACTATGACCTTTAGGACAAATCCACCAAAATAATTTACTAGAGCTAGGAAACACCTCATTTGGCTTTTCTTCATTCTTTTCATAATCCCACTCTTTTGCTATTCTTGGATAATTAGCAAGTAAGTCTGTTTCTCCCTCAATAATTCTTTTTCCATTACAATATGGACATCCAGTACCACGATTTCTAACTTCAATCACTTGTTGCCATTCGTGTCCATCTTTGCATTTCCACCAAACATTCTTTTTAGACTTCGAACCAATCTCTGTTGGAACAATATCATTTTTGTCATAATTCCATTCGGATGCTAAATCTGGATTTTCAGTAGCTAAATCATTATATCCTTTTAATATTTTCTGATTTGTACAGTATGGACAATTGGTTCCATTTTCTTTTGTTCTATTTCTAATAATAGTTTCCCATTCATGTCCTAGTTCACACTTCCACCAAACCTTTTTATTAGAAACATAAACTATTTCATCAGGATTGAACTCATTCTTTTCATAGTTCCATTCTTTTGCAACTCTAGGGCATTGAGATTCCAAATCGTTATAACCTTTTAACACTTGCAAATTAGCACATACAGGACAACCCGCACCTGAACGATGCCTGCTTCCAATTCCAGCTTGCCAACTATGACCTTTATTACATTTCCACCATACTTTTCTATCAGATCCTAAAGTAAGTATATTCAAATCAAACTCAGTATTTTTGTCATAATCATATTCCTTCATTAACTCTTTATTATCTTTTAAATAATTACTTTTTTCCAAGAATATCACCGCTTTTCTTCTATATAAATTATACCATAAATTATTGCTAGTAATTTTGGATATTACTGCTTTTAAGTAATAAATTACAATTTAGATACTTTTTAGATACGTTTTGTATTTAATTTAAAAATTACACGTCAATATACGTTTTAACCTTATTTTATAAGGGTTTACAACGTTTTTTAAGAGTATCTAAAACGTATCTAGGACAGTGGACACGTCACTTTTTACCTAAATATTGTAATCATAGAAAAACCCGCAATCCCTTATTTTATACGGGTTCGCGGGCTTATTTACCACAACATTGTTTATATTTTTTTCCTGAGCCACATGGACATGGATCATTTCTACCAACCTTAGTACTCTTCTTTTGTACCTTAGCATGATCTTTACTATCATTTGTAATAGCGGTCTTTGCTACTTGTTTTCTTTCAATATTTTGTCTAATTTCAGATTTTAATAGATAAATACTAATATCCCTATTAATTTTAGCAATCATTTCATCAAATAATTGATATCCTTCCATTGTATATGCCTGAAGAGGACTAGTATTAGCATAACCTCTAAGACCAATACCATCTCTTAAGTGACTCATCGTAGAAATATGTTCCATCCAGTAATTATCAATAACTCTAAGAGAAATAGCCTTTTCAAACTCATCTCTAACTTCTTCTGGAATATCTTCTAATTTTTCTTCATAATCCTTTAGAGCATTTTCATATATCAAATCAATAACTTCACTAGGATGTTTACCATTAATTTCAGATAAGTTAATTCTATATTTTCTAAGTAAGTTTTCATTTACAGCCTCAAGTATTTCACTATAATCATTTTCTTTTAGTTTATTACTCTCCACTAAATGTGAATTAACAATATCACTAATATATTCCTTAAAACCATTAAGAACTGTTTCATGAATAGAATCATTATCTAATATTTCATTTCTCTTACCATAGATAATTTCTCTTTGATTATTCATAACATCATCATAGTTAAGAAGTTGTTTTCTTATATCAAAGTTATTACCCTCAACTTTTCTTTGAGCAGATTCAACAGTTTTAGAGAACATCTTATTTTGAATAGCCATATCCCCGGTAAAACCTAGATTTTTAAGCATATCCTTATATCTATCAGAACCGAATCTAACAAGAAGGTCATCTTCAAATGATACAAAGAATTGTGTAAAACCAGGATCTCCTTGTCTACCACTTCTACCTCTAAGCTGATTATCTATTCTTCTAGATTCATGTCTTTCACTACCGATAACACATAAACCACCTAGTTCTTTAACACCTTCACCAAGTTTAATATCGGTACCACGACCAGCCATATTGGTAGCAATAGTAACAGCACCTTTTTCACCAGCATGAGCAATAATTTCAGCCTCTCTAGCATGATTCTTAGCATTTAATACTTCATGAGGAATCTTCTTTTTAGTAAGCATTTTACTAAGTAGTTCAGAAGTTTCGATAGCAATAGTACCAACAAGTACTGGTTGACCAGTAGCATGTCTATTTTCTATTTCTTTAATAATAGCATTATATTTACCTTCTTTACCAGGATATAATAAGTCAGTAGCGTCTTCCCTAATAACAGGTTTATTCGTAGGAATTTGAATAACAAACATATTATAAATATTTCTAAACTCTTCTTCTTCAGTCTTTGCAGTACCTGTCATACCAGCAATCTTGTTATACATTCTAAAGTAATTTTGGAAAGTAATCGTAGCAAGAGTTTTAGTTTCCTGTTGAATCTTAACACCTTCCTTAGCTTCAATTGCCTGATGAAGTCCATCAGAGAAGGCTCTACCTTTCATAAGTCTACCAGTAAATTGGTCTACGATAACAACTTCACCATCTTGTACAACGTAGTCAACATCTAAACTCATAGCATAATTTGCTTTAAGAGCTTGATTAATATGATGTACTAAAGCTGTATTATTAATATCATATAAATTATCTAGATGAAAATGTTCTTCAGCTTTTCTACTACCTTCATCAGTTAAACTAACAGCCTTAGATTTTTCATCCATAATGTAATCTTCATTTTCTTTTAAACTTTTAACATATCTATCAGCATCAATATATAGATTAGCAGACTGCATAACTCCGCCAGATATAATAAGAGGAGTTCTAGCCTCATCTATTAAGATAGAGTCAACTTCATCGACAATACAATAGTTAAGAGGTCTTTGTACTCTATTTTCTTTTTTTACAACCATGTTATCTCTTAAGTAGTCGAAACCAAGTTCATTATTAGTACTATATAAAATATCACAGTTATAAGCTTCTTGTTTTTCTTTAAAAGAAAGTTCTCTTAAGTTAAGACCTACAGTAAGACCTAAGAACTTAAATATACTACCCATCCATTCAGAATCTCTAGTAGATAAGAATTCATTAACTGTAACGATATGAACACCTTTGCCTGTTAAAGCATTTAAATAAGCAGGAAGTACACAAGTAAGTGTTTTACCTTCACCAGTTTTCATCTCTGCAATATTACCATAATGAATAGCAAGGCCACCAAGTAATTGACAGTAAAACGGTTTCATTCCAAGACATCTATAAGCAGCTTCTCTTGCAACTGCAAAAGCCTCAACTAAGATATCATCAAGAGTTTCTCCCTCCTCTAATCTTTTCTTAAATTTATCAGTATAACTAGCAAGTTTTTTATCAGATAATTTACTCATTTCTTCATCAAGAGCATCTATTTGATCTGCTAATTTACTAAATCTATATAATTCTTTATACTCATTATCAAATAATTTTTTAAGTGTTTTAAACATCAAATCATCTCCTAGATAATATTTTACTATATTTTAACTAAAAAAACTAGTAAATATTTAATATTTCCTTTATTTTATTGAAGTTTCACCTCTGTGCCTATAGTCACTTTGGTGTTTTTGAAGCCTAAGGTCTTCAAAAAAAGTTTTAAAGCCATAAGTCTTTAAAACTTCAATTAATAGTAGATGTTGATAGATATGAATATGAAATAAAAGTATCAACAATATGTGTGGATAGAATAGTTATTTTTTTAATATATACTATATGTTAAATAAGAAAAGTATGATATAATTTTATCGGGATGAAAAAAATTCTTTTACAGTGAAAAATTGGTTAAGAAGAATAAATACTATTGATTATATTGGTTTATAGGAAGAACTTCATAATCAAGATTTTAATTTAGTCGAATTCGACCAAATTAAAACAGAGTATGGAAAAAACTCATTTGCAATGTCACCAACATAGTGGATAAAAAGGACTAATGCAATAGGAATAGTTTCAAAAGGTGGAAGATATAGTATTGGAACTTTTGCTCATCCAGATATTGCATTTGAATTTACAAGTTGGTTATCTCCTGAGTTTAAACTATATTTAATAACTGAGTTTGAGAGACTGAAAACTAATGAAGCATATCAGAAAAAAAATAGACTGGCAAGCAAATAGAATTTTATCTAAATTAAACTATGTTGTTCATACTGATGCAGTAAAAACTTATATTGTTCCAACACTAACAGAGGAGCAAAAGAAATTTGTTTACGCCGAAGAAGCCGATGTTTTAAATGTTGCATTATTTGGTATGACAGTAAAAGAATGGAGAAAAAGTAATCCAGAACTTGCAAAAAATGGAAATATAAGGGATTATACTGATTTACTTCACTTAGTAATCTTAAATAACTTACAAAATACAAATGCAGAATTAATTGAAGAAGAAGTTCCGCAAAGTGAAAGACTAGTAAGACTTAATAATTCAGCAAGAAGACAAATGAAAGTATTGAAGGATAATAAGAGCATTAAAGATTTAGAATTATTGCAAAAACAGGTTAATGAAGAAAAAAAATTAATAAATAACTAATTAAGTATAGACTAAAATGTTTATACTTTTTTTGATAAAATAGTACCAATTATTATTTTAATCTATATATTGAAGAAAAATGTAATATTGTAAAATAAAACTATCAACATTATATGTTAATGAATAAATTATAAGAAAAACCTATCGTACCTTGCGGTAATTATTAATAAAAAAAACAAGTCGTGATAACTTGTTTTATAACTTTTTAGTTAGAGTTTTAATATCCCCTTTTTCAACTACATCAAAAGTATTTATTTCTTCTTTCAAATCATTTTCGTCTGTTTCTGTAAAATCTGATGATTCATTAACTCTATTATAATTAATATTTCCAAATAATTCACTATAATTTTGTTTTTTTCTAGAAGCAAAGTCTTGATTAAACTCATTAATAGAATATATTTTATCTCCAATCAACAACTGATTAACAAGTATGTTTGAAAAAATATTATTATTTAATGAAATACGAATTCTGATAGCACTAGGTAAAAATTCATCATCATCTCTAAAGTCACTAAGTGATGGAAGTTTAATAAGAGTATTAGAACAAAGATTTGAAATAGCAAGTTTCCTATGAGTATGACCGCGAAATATAATATTTCTGCCCCCAATGTTATTTGAAATAATAACATCATTATTTTGGGTATAATTTACCTTATTTCCATGATAAAAAGTTAATATATCATTACCAATATTTAATTTTCCAATATAGTATCCAAGAGGAACAATATCGTGTCTATAATTACTAAAAAGTAAAGATATATCTCTTGAATTGGCCTCAAAAATGCTGTAATCGTGATCTCCTAATACTCCAAAATTTATAATACTTTTATCAAATGGATATTTTTTCATAATATAAGCAAGTTGTTCATCTATGTTATCAATTCTTGTATTTTTACCAAAGGTACCATCAACTAAATCACCGCCAAAGAAAATTATATGAATATTATTGCTAATACAATAGTTATATATTCTATCCATAATTTTTTCAATTTCATAGTTACTACCAAAATGTATATCAGATATTACTATTGCGTCAATTTTGTCATCTTTTGTAATTAAATTAACCCCATTGTTCTTCTCATTATACCAAGCCATATCGGCACCATTTGAGTAGACAATATTACCGTCAGAATAATATAATCTTTTAAAATTATATCCAGCATTTCTAAGCATATTTAATCTACAAAAAATAGCTTTATTAGATAGTTTTAGTGTTTCTGATATTTCATTTACTGTTTTCCCTTCATTAATTAAATTTAATAGTTTCATAGTAGTGTCATTCATTAATATTACTCCCCCTTAAAGAATGTAACAATATTATACAATATATATTATAAAAGTCAATTAAATATTAAAAATAGTCTATCAACAGTACCTGTGGATACACAGTTAAAATTAAAAAAGTATCAACAACAATTGTTGATACTCAAATATTATTTAGTTTCTATTAGACCGTAGTCACCATCTTTTCTTTTATAAAGAACACAAGTGTTGTTAGTATCCATATCTTTATATACAAAGAATGAATGACCTAATAGTTCCATTTCAAGAATAGCCTCTTCTTCATCCATAGGTTTAGTTTCAATATTTTTTCTTTTAACTATCTTTTCTTTAGAGGCCTCTTCATCCTTAACTTCATAATCAAAGTTAAATTCTTTAACACTTTCCTTAGTATTTCTATTTAATCTAGTTTTATTCTTTCTAATTTGTCTTTCTAACTTATCAGTAACTAAGTCTATCGCAGCATATAAGTCATCGTTTTCTTCTTCACTTCTTAGAACATACTTGCTCGTAGGAATAGTAACTTCAACAATTTGTGAATTACCTCTAACTCTAGCAAGGACATTAGCCTTAATATCATCGTCCTTAAAATACTTCTCTAATCTACTTAGTTTATTTTCTGTATAATCCTTTATGGCATCTGTAATTACCATTTTATCTCCACGAATATTATATTTCATTTAAATCAATCCTTTCTATACAACATAAGTATAACAAATCTAAATTAAAAATTAAATAGATTTATGTAAATAACATAATTTAACATATTAGTCCCATAAATTATCATTATATTCATGATTATCTACAAGATTTTGAATAGCCCTCTTTACTCCAGGAGTATCCTCTTTATAAGTAACACCATACCAGTTAGCACTAGTAGGAATAACCTTAGTACTAGCCTTATTATTCTTAATTAAATTACTAAGAACATCAGGAATTAAATACTCTGCGGTAAGTAAGTTATCTTTATTATTGTCAAAGAACTCAGGGAAACCTTCTTCTATATAATTAAATATACTAGGAGTAAATAATAGGAAATTCATACTGACAGTATCGTCATCTTTAACAGTAAATGCTTTACTTCCATCTAGTGGACTAGCAATTATTTCATTATTAACTCTCTCTACTTTACTTTCAGTTAAATTAGTAAGATATCCATTATTATCTACATTACATACTCCTCTTTTAACAGAGCCATTTTCTGTAAGAGTATTAGCAACTTTATATCCTATCATTCCATATTCACTCGAAGACTCATCTACCTTACTTAAATACTCATAAGCTTTAATAAAAGCATCTCTTCCATAGAAGTCATCTGAGTTAATCATTGCAAAGTTTTCATGAACCTTTTCCTTACAGCAAAGTACCGCATGAGCAGTACCAAGAGGTTTAACTCTATCACTAGGAAGAGTGTATCCTAAAGGTAGATTATTAAGTTCTTGAAAAGCATATTCAGTTTTAATATATGGTTCTACTCTAGCTCCTATTGTCTCCTTAAATAAATCATAGTTTTCCCTTTTTATTAAAAATACAATTTTATTAAATCCAGCTTTAATAGCATCATATACAGAATAGTCTATAATAAATTCTCCATTAGGACCCATAGGCTCAATTTGCTTAAGTCCCCCAAAGCGACTACCCATACCTGCTGCTAAAATAACAAGTGTAATATCTTTTTTCAAATTAACATTCCTTTCTATTTTGTATATTTTTTAATTTTTCTTTTAATTTTCTTAATAGTGGGTCCTAAAACAATTCCAATAATTACTACTCCTATAACTATAATAATATCACTAGTGGACATATTCTTTAAATCAATATAACTATCACTATTATCAGTAGTATTATCATCATTCTTAGAACTACTATTTGAATCAAACTCCTTTCTTGCTTCTTCATTCCATATACCTATTTTAGAGGCTTCTGCTACTGCTTGGTGATCCTTTAGAGTATTAGTATACTTATAATCACCATACAAATAAGCAACCTCTGCATAGCCATTTTTAACAAGTTCATCTTGAAGTAAAGTATCATCTACCCATACCCAAGCTAAAACTCTATTATATTTATCTTTTTTATCACTATTTTTATCATATTCAAGTTCTATTTTCTTTGCATTAGTAACTAAATTACAGGTATAATTACTTGCTTCTTCACCATAGTATTCAACCCCTTTAGTGGGATGAACAGACTCTGGAGTATCTATTGCTAGCATTCTAACTATGTTTATTTCACCATCAATGTTTACTTTAATAGTATCTCCATCAACGCATTTAGAAAAAGTTACTTTTTCTTTACTGCTTGCATTAGCAGAACCAATAAAGAATATAAACATGAATATAATAAATAGTATTTTTTTACTACTTCTCATACCTAAATTATAGCAGATAAATTTAAAAAAGTTAACCTTATGAATAAAAATATACTAAATTTTACATAATAATGTTAGAATATTCGCAGATATTCATACAATAAATGGACTAAGAAATCAACTTAGTTCTTTTTATGTCATTCACTTCCAGCCTAAGGTCTTCCAGTGTTATTGTTACACTTATACTTAATAAGTGTAACAATAATATACCAGTATATCTATCATATATAAGCCACTAATATATACTAAAATTAGATAAAGTAATAGTAAAATAATTTAAAAAATGTTATACTTAGTATGGAGGTAATAACATGGATGTATTTTGCAAAATAATAAATAATGAAATACCATCATATACAATATATGAAGATGAGATGGTTAAAGTATTCTTAGATGTAAATCCTAATCATACAGGACATACTCTTATAGTACCAAAGAAACATTATCAAGATTTTTTTGATATAGATGAAGAAGCACTACATCATATACTAAAGGTAGCCAAAGAAATTGCTGTACTTCTTAAAGAAAGATTAAACTATGATGGTATATCACTTTGTGAAAATAATGGCTTAGGTCAAGAAGTAAAACATTTTCATTTACACCTAATACCAAAATATAATAATGAAGAAAAATTATCACTTGAAGAAGTATATAATAAGTTAAAGTAGGTTTTAGCCTGCTTTTTATAAAGAAAAAAACTATCCGAAGATAGTTTCCCTAAACTAAGATATTTTAATAAAAGAAAGCAGAACCTAGTATAATAGCAAGTAGAATATATAAAACAATAACAATTAAGAAGCCATTATTTCCTTTACATGAACTATTTCCAGACATTTTAATGCACCTCCTTTATTATATCCAAGCTCCAAGTATTATTATTAATAAGATAAATAATACTAGTACAATAGCGGCACTAGATCCGCCGCAAGGTGAACCGCAGTTACTCATAATACATTCCTCCTTTTTTTCTATTCATAGTATTTTATGGAAAAAGATAAAAAGTGTGCTGGGCTAATTAGTATGAAATCAAATATATATTAAAAATAAGTAATTAAAATATGTTATTTTCCCCATATTTCAAAAATCATATTGTAATTTTCTCCTATTTTTGATATTATATTAATGTAACTTTGAAAGGAGATAACAAAATGGCAAACAAAAAAGAAGTATCAAAAAAAGGTACTAAGAAAAATGTTATAAGTAAAGCAGAACAAAAAAAAGAAGAAAAAGTAGTTAAAGAGGTAAAAAAAGAGGAAAAGAAAAATACTAATAAGAAAGAATACGATAAACTATTCAAATTCTATGATTTTATAGATAAATATAGATTAGCTATTTATGGAGTAATTGGAGGAGTGCTTGCCACAGTACTAGTGGTAATCCTAATATGGCCAGATAGAATAGCTAAATTAGAGAATGGTTTAGAGCCGGTAGCAAGTATAGATGGTTTAACTGTAACTGCAGAAGATTTATATGAAGATATGAAAGAAATCTATTCAGTAAATAATTTACTAGATATAATAGATAATAAAATACTTGAAGAAAAATATCCTGAAACAGATGAGATGAATACTGAATTAAATGATCAAGCAGAAAACTATTATAATATGTATAATCAGTACTATGGATATAGTAAAGAAGAATTCTTAACTAAAAGTGGCTTTGGTAGTGAAAGAGCATTTATTGAATACTTAAGACTTCAATATAGAAGAACACAGTATACTGATGATTATATAAAAGAACAAATTACTGATAAAGAAATAGAAAAGTACTATGAAGATAAGGTATATGGAGATATCAATACCAAACACATTTTAGTAAAAGTTAGTAGTAGTGCTACTGATGAAGAAAAGAAAGAAGCTGAAAATTTAGCTAAAGAAATAATTACTAAATTAAATGAAGGCAAATCATTTGATGAAGTAAAAGATGAATATAAGGATAAAATAACATATGAAGAACTAGGATATAAAGCATATAATGCTAGTCTTGAATCTGCTTATATGGAAGCAATGCAAAAACTAGAAAATAATTCTTATACTAAAGAGCCAGTTCAAACTTCTTATGGATATCATGTAATATATAGAATAGATCAAAAAGAAAAACCAGCTCTTAAAGATGTAAAAGAAGAAATAATTACTTCATTAGTTTCTGAACATAAGTCAAAAGATACTTCAGTTCAATATAAGGCATTAGAAAAAATGCGTGAGGATGCCAAACTTAAGTTTACTGATACAGTATTAGAAAAGAAGTATGAAACTTATAAATCTCAATATAACAAATAAAATGGTACATTAAGTATCATTTTTTAGTAGTTTACAACATCTAAATAAAGTGTTAAAATTAAAATATGATAAATTATAAAAAATGGAGGTAACTATGGAAGTAAATAAAAGAAAAGACAACTTAGTAAAATTATTACTAAATAAAGATTTTGATATTAAGGATGAAGATGAACTTGTTGAAATGCTTTTGGATAGTCCAATAGCCATTGACTCAGATAAAGAAGAAGATGCCAAAAGAAGTTTAGGGGATAAATTGGCCGACAAAGTTACTGCAGTAGCAGGATCATGGGGGTTTATTATAGTATTTTGCATATTTCTTATACTGTGGATGATAATTAATTACTTAATGATAGTAAATGTAGATCCATATCCATTTATTCTACTCAATCTAATATTATCATGTATAGCGGCACTTCAAGCACCAATAATTATGATGAGTCAGAATAGAGCGGCTAAAAAAGATAGTTTAAGAAGTTTAAATGATTATAAGACGGATTTAAAAAGTGAATTAATACTTGAAGTGCTACATGAACAAATAAAAGAACTTCAAAGTAACCAAAAAAAGATTATAAAATTGCTCGAAGAAAACAACAAATAAAATGGTACATTAAGTATCATTTTTTTCATGAAAATTCTAAAATATGATATAATTAGATATGAAAGGACTGATGTTATGAATTATAAGATAAATATGAAGTGCGAACTAAAGAATGTTTCAGAAACATTAAAAGATAAACAAGAAGAATTAAAAAAATATTATTTAGAACTAAATACAATGTATCTCAAACAAAAAGAAAAAGTGGCCTATTACTACGAAGACATAAATACTGGAAGTATATTATCATACAATTCAGATATACTATTCTATGCTGCTTCAAGTATTAAAATATTAGTGTGCGTAATGTTATTAGAAATGGCTGAAAACAAAAAAATATCACTAGAGGATACTCTTTTAGTAACTATGAATGATTTAAAACAAGATACTGGAATCATTAAATTTCAAAAGCAAGATACATATTACACTATTAAAGATTTAATTAGATTAACAATAACAGAAAGTGATAATACAGCATATATAAAACTTGTTAATTATGTTGGAAAAGAAAACTTAGAAAAATATGGTAAATCACTTGGAGCACTCCATACAATGGAAGGAAAAGATTTATTTGGATTAATAAATTGTGATGATATGGCAATATACTGGAAGAAAGTAAGAGACTTTATTAATAAAAGTAAATATGGACAAGACTTTTATAACTGGCTTAGTAATCCATCCTTTAGTATAGTATTACCAGAATCCATTGAAAATAATAATTTTGTTAAAAAATATGGTAGTTGGGATATTGCTTACCATGAGGCTGGTTATGTAGATGCAGAAAATCCATATTACATGATAATTTTAACTCAAAAATTTAAATGTGATGATAAAGAAGAATTTGTAAATAATACTGCTAAAGAGTTACATAAAATACATAAATTT
>ERZ791794.483-NODE-483-length-28466-cov-5.587308_pt1 | contig 28466 bp, 19 predicted proteins | sample MGYA00510312_ERZ791794 | MGnify/ENA primary metagenome ERZ791794 (study PRJEB30046, sample SAMN00791977) | human gut metagenome | study: EMG produced TPA metagenomics assembly of the A metagenome-wide association study of gut microbiota in type 2... | reverse complement strand
AGTGTGCCCCGCTGCAGCCGGTGCCGACCGGTCGCTCGGGATGGATGTCTACGGTGCTCTCGCCCGTCTGCCCGACGCTGAGCGCACATGCGTCACGCTGCAGCTCGTCGACGGCTATCCCATCGAACGCATCGCCGCAATAACGGGCATGGCGGAGGGCACGGTGAAGTCGCATCTCTTCCGCGGAAAGCAGAAACTTACCGCATTCCTGCGGCAGAACGGATATTCTTAGGCCTTAAATGTAGGTGGAAAATAAAAGACATCGTAAAAATTCAATCATGCTATGACTGATGTAAAGAATAAAATAAGTTATGACGAGACTGTCGACGAGGCGCTTCTTCAGCGGTTCTTCGCCGACAGCGCTCGTATGGATATCGCCGACGACGGATTCACCGACCGCCTCATGCGCCGTCTGCCCGAGGAGGTGGATACCCGTTGCTACCGTCTCTACCGCTTGTGGACGGCAGCGATGGCAGCGGTCTGCGTTGCCGTCTTCTTCTTTGTCAACGGTTTTCAACTGTTCAAGCTGCGCGTGTGTGGCGCGGTTGGCGGTTTCCTCGGCGATGTGGTTCACGCCATACAGGATAGGGTGGGCTCGCTCTCGCTCTCGCTTCCCGCTTCCGTCTCCGTCTCCTTCCCCCTGTCAGCCGAGTGGACAACGCTGTTCCATACTTCGCTCATGATAGCGATAGCACTGGTTGTGCTCGGCTCGCTCGTGCTATACGACCTCGATGAGTCGGTCTGATTCACAAACCGTCTCGTCTTTCTGTTCACGAAATGTCATTCTTCTGTTCATGAAATGTCATCCTTCTGTTCACTAAATGTCATCGTGTAGCGAACGGAATCTGATCGGGCGGCGAACGGAATCTGATCGGGTGGCGTACGGAATCTGATTGGGCGGCGTACGGAGTCCGATGGTTGAAGTGCAGAATTCAGTGGCATCCTCTGCCACTATCGTGCTGCGTACCGCGTAATTGCTTTAGAATAGGAATGTGCTGAATCGCTTGGTATTCGCTTCCTTCTGCTTCATCTCCTCCTGCATCCGCTTCACCGCCATCTTGAAGAAGAAGCGTACGAGATGCTCGTCGGTGGCTTCGGTGCGAATCATGCGTAGGGCGGCGATGTACTCCTGTCGGGATTCCGACGGGATGATGAGCAGCGGATGGCCCATGCGCAGCAGGATATAGTTGCTCACAAGACGACCTGTTCTGCCGTTTCCGTCGCGGAACGGGTGCAGATACTCGTAGAAGCCGTGGAAGCGGGCGGCAACCACCATCGGGTGTGTGGCTGCAGAAACAATGGTCTGCTCCGTCGACTCCAGCAGTCGCGGCACTCGGGCTATTAGTTCTTCGTGGTCGCCGAACACGGTGTCGCCGGCAGCCATGTCGGTTGTCGTGTATTCGCCTGGAGTGGCGTCGGGCGCACGGTAGGCGAGCGTGTGACTTGTTACGCGGCGGTTAATCTCCTTCAGCAGCGTTTCGTCAAGCGGATGCTGAAGGTTCTGCACCATATACTCGAAAGCCTCGAAGTGGTCGAGCATCTCGAAAGCCTCGAACAGCGTTTTGCTGGCAAGAATCATCCCCAGTCCCTTCTCCTTCAGCTCGCGCGTGTCGTCAACAGAGAACGAGTTGCCCTCGATGGCGCACGAGTGGGTGGAGAAGAGCACCTCGTTATACGTGATGTATTCCTCTCTGTCCATTCTGTCGACAACGAGCGTTTGGTATTTGCTTCGCAAGTCGTCGTATTCCTTTATTTCTTTTTCGAATGCCATAGGTCTTCTGTTTCAGATTGCTAAGATACGATTTTTGTGGGAAAGCACCAAACGCTTAAACAAAAAAAAGAGGATACAACCGAAGCTGTATCCTCTTTTTCGTGACTCGCATGGGGCTCGAACCCATGACCCCAACATTAAAAGTGTTGTGCTCTACCAACTGAGCTAGCGAGTCTCCGTATTTGCTTTGTATTCCAAAAGCGAGTGCAAAGGTAGTGGTTTTTTGTAATATACGCAAATATTTTATTTGTTTTTTGCGTTTTCCGCTCCTTTTTCTTCTATTTCTGTTGGCTTTCTACTGTTTTTTGCGCGTTGTCCTCGTCTTCGTTAAGGTGTTCTTTTGTCACGTAGCGTTGCCAGTAGGCAATGATCAGCGATGTGAGTGGCAGCGCGACAATCAGTCCGATGAAGCCGAGCAGTGTGCCCCACACCGAGAGCGAGAGCAGCAGTATGGCAGGGTTGAGTCCCATCGCCTTGCCCATGATTTTCGGTGTGACGAACATGTCGGTGATAATCTGCACTACGCAGAATAGTCCGAATGCCAATCCGAACACCATCCAGAAGTCCTGCCCTGTGTCGGCTGCTTTGAGCATGGCGAGGAAAGCGGTGGGTATGAGTGCGAAGGTGTGCAGATAGGGTACGAGGTCCATCACGCCGATGAGTATGCCCAGACCGATAGCCATGGGGAAGTCCATGAGGCTGAAGCCTACGCAGAACATGATGCCCATACACAGTGCCACGAGGCTTTGTCCGCGTATGTAGTTGTTCATTTCGCGCTCTACGTCCTGAGCCAGTTCTTGCCAGAACGGGCGGTTTTTCTTCGGGAATATCTTCACCCAGCTGGTGGTGAGGAACTCATAGTCGAGTAGTATGAAGAACGTGTAGAGCAGTGTGATACACGAGGCGATGATGGACATTATGATGTTGGCTGTCTGTCCTATCACAGAGAACACCTTCGGCATTGCCGTCTTCAGTGTGTCGCTGAAGTCCTTGCTCTTGAAGAAGCGTTCTATCGCTTCCTGGTTTTGCACCGCCCAGTCTTTCACCATACGCGAGAAGTCGTTGGTGTGTGTGGTTTGATGTAGCCAGTGGAGTATGAACTCGTATAGTTTCTGAAACTGGCTCACCATCGGTGGTACGATGAAGTAGATGAGCAGTCCGATTACCGACAGAATGGCGAGCATGGCGATGATAATCGCTATGGCACGTATCTTTATGTGCATACGATACTGTATGAACTTCACCATCGGGTAAAGCAGGTATGCCAGCAACCATGCGATGAAGAAGGGTAGCAGCACGCTGCTCAGATAGTCGGTGATGGCAAAGACGGCAATACTGATGGCGGCTACTGTTGCCCAGCGTATTACTTTGTCGAGTGTAATCTTTTCTTCGCTCATATAATTATTTGTTTGTTGCTTTCTTGTAGCACTCGCGGCAGAGCGGTTCGTATTCGGTTTGCTCGCCAATGAGTACCTGGTTCTGGTCGTGCACAAGGCGGTGGCTCACGTAGGCGAGTGCTCCGCACTTCACGCAGATGGCGTGTACCTTTGTCACCTCGTCGGCTACGGCGCACAGAGCCGGTATCGGCCCGAAGGGCGTACACTGGAAATCCATGTCCAAGCCGGCGATAATCACGCGCACACCGTTGTTGGCGAGCTGGTTGCACACCTCTACGAGATCCATGCCGAAGAACTGTGCCTCGTCGATGCCCACCACGTCGAAGTCGTAACCCTCGGTGCTGGTGGTGTGGTTCTGCACGTACTCCAGTATCTCCTTCGATGTGCTGAGTGGCACAGACATCACAGCGTTGCGGTCGTGGCTCACCACCTCCTCCTCAGAATAGCGTGTGTCTATCTGTGGTTTGAATATAACTACTCTCTGGCGGGCGAATGTCGCTCGCTTGATGCGGCGTATCAGTTCCTCGGTCTTGCCTGAGAACATCGAACCGCACACTACTTCAATTCTACCTTGGCGATACTTCTCGCCCTCTAAATTTGCTTTCATTGTGAGTACAAATTTACGAATACGTTTTAAAAATTGCAAAGAAACGACATGTTTTTTTGCCGTTCTTGATTAATATAGCTATATTTGCCCACAATATGGGTATATTATATATTGTGCCTACTCCGGTGGGCAATATGGAAGATATGACGATGCGTGCCATTCGCATATTGAAAGAAGCCGACTTGGTGCTCGCCGAGGATACTCGCACATCGGGCGTTCTGCTTCAGCATTTCGATATAAAGAACCGGCTGATGTCGCATCATAAGTTCAACGAGCACGGCACTACGGCTTCAGTTGTCGACCGTCTAAAAGCTGGCGAAACGATAGCACTCATCAGCGATGCCGGTACGCCGGGTATCAGCGACCCTGGTTTCTTCCTCGCTCGCGAGGCTGCTAAGGCTGGCATCACGGTGCAGTGTCTGCCCGGTGCTACGGCGTTCGTTCCGGCAATCGTCAGTTCGGGTCTGCCCTGCGATCGCTTCTGCTTCGAGGGTTTCCTGCCGCAGAAGAAGGGCAGACAAACGCTTCTGCAGTCGCTGCAGACAGAGACACGCACGATGATATTCTACGAGTCGCCCTACCGCTTGGTGAAGACGCTCGAGCAGTTTGCTGAGTTCTTCGGCGACGATCGTCAGGCGAGTGTGTGTCGCGAGATTTCAAAACTGCACGAGGAGAGTGTGCGCGGAACGCTCGCAGAGATAATCGCCCACTTCAAGCAGACCGAGCCACGTGGCGAGATTGTCGTTGTAGTGGCAGGCTGCGCTGGCGTAGACATATCGGCGCGCAAGGCACTAAAAGAACAGGCTAAGGAGAAGAAACCGAAGCTAAGCAATAAGGAGCGCTACGCTCTGCGCGAAGCTGCGCCCGAGGAGTTTAAAAAGAAGAAGTTTAGAAACGAAGAATAGAGAAATAACAACAAAACGAATAATATGAAAAAACTATCTTTTGTACTATTATCAATGATGTTGCTTGCTATAACATCATGCGATTTTACGAACAAATCGAAGGGTGAGACAAATCAAGATGAAGAGCAGGTAGACTCGCTCCAGCGCATCATCTCGCAGAAGGATGGCGAAATCAACGACATGATGGAGACATTCAACCAAATTCAGACCGGCTTGCGCGAGATAAGTGAGGCGGAGAATCGTGTCATAGTGGCTAAGTCGGGAGAGGGTGCCAATAGCCGTCAGCAGATGCTGGAGGACGTTCGCTTCATCTCTTCTACAATGCAGCAAAACCGTGCTTTGCTCGAGAAGTTGCGTCAGCAGCTCCGCGAATCGAGCATTAAGGGCGACCAGCTGCGTCGCACTATCGAAGGACTCGTTGCTCAAATCAACGATAAAGAGCAGCAGTTGCAGCAGTTGCACGCCGAACTCGACGCTAAAAACATACACATCGCTGACCTCGACAAGACCATCACAGGGCTTAACGATAATGTCTCGACGCTGAAAGAGGAGTCGTCGAAGAAGACGGAGACCATCAACGATCAGGATGCACAGCTCAACACCGCGTGGTTCGTATTCGGTACAAAGAAGGAACTGAAGGAACAGCGCATCCTCGATGGCTCGAAGGTGCTGCAGGCTAACTTCAACAAGAGCTACTTCACAAAGATTGATATCCGCGTGCAGAAGGAGATAAAACTCTACTCTAAGTCGGCTAAGATTCTCACCATGCACCCGTCAAGCTCGTACACCTTGCAGCAGGATGCCAATAAGCAGTACGTTCTGCGCATCAGCAATCCGCAGCTCTTCTGGTCAACAAGCAAGTATCTCGTAATCCAGGTGAAGAAGTAATGCGCATAGGTGTTATAGTAGCGATGGACAAGGAGTTTGCACAGTTGCAAACGCTTGCGTCCGACAAGAAGGAACAGACCGTTGCCGGTCGCACATTCGTGGTGGGCAGCATCGGCGACAACGAGATAGTAATGCAGAAGTGTGGCATCGGCAAGGTGAACGCAGCGGTGGGGGCATCCGAATTGATAGCAGCCTTCCACCCCGACCTCGTCATCTCCACCGGTGTAGCCGGCGGTGCCGACACAAGTCTTGAGGTGTGTGAGGTGGTGGTGAGCACCGCTTGCTGCTACCACGATGTCTACTGTGGCGACGAGTGCGCCATGGGGCAGGTGCTCGGAATGCCTGAGCGTTTCGAGAGCGATGCACGCCTCGTAGCCACCGCCACATCGCTCAACTGTCACACGCGCGTTCATGCCGGACTCATCGTCACCGGCGACTGGTTTGTCAACTCGCGCGAGAAGATGCAGCAAATCCTCGACGACTTCCCCACGGCTATGGCAGTCGACATGGAGAGCTGCTCAATAGCGCAGACCTGCCACATCTACAACACACCGTTCGTCAGCTTCCGCATCATCAGCGACATACCGCTCAAAGATCATAAAGCACAGATGTACTACGACTTCTGGGAGCGCATGGCTGAAGGATCGTTCGAGGTGACAAAGGCGTTCCTTGAAAAAGTAAAAAAGTAAAAAGGTAAAAAAGTAAAAAGAGCCTCTCCCAACCCTCAAACCCCTCCCAACCCTCCTCGTCGGGGAGGGCTTAGGAAGGCCAGAGAAGGCTTAGTCAGCAATGGCTTAAGAAGGCCTAAGAAGGCTTAGTTCGGCTTAGACGCCGCCTAAAACAATAAGACAATGGAAAAAATACCAAGTTTCACAATAAACCACAACACCCTCTTGCGCGGCATCTACGTCTCGCGCAAAGACACAGTAGGTGGCGACACCGTAACAACCTTCGACATCCGCATGAAGGAACCCAATCGCGAGCCGGCTTTGCACCCAGGCGCACTCCACACCATCGAGCATCTCGCTGCTACATACCTGCGCAACGATGCCGAGTGGAAGGACCGCATCGTCTATTGGGGACCGATGGGATGCCTCACGGGCAACTATCTGCTGATGCGTGGCGACCTCCAGCCGAGTGACATCGTCGACCTCATGCGCCGCACGTTCCGCTTCGTGGCTGACTTTGAGGGCGAGATACCTGGCGCAGCACCGCAGGACTGTGGCAACTGGCTGCTCCACGACCTGCCAATGGCTCGCTGGGAGTCGCGCAAGTACTGCGAGGAGGTGCTCGATGTTATTACCGATGCCAATATGACTTATCCTCAGAAGGAGGATTAACCCAAAAGCACGGAAGTAGCACTGAGGGCAACACTGCATTAGTAGAATAACGATTAAACACTGTTTGACAAGAAAAAGTTGGCAAATAATTTTGCCGAACCACCGAAATTGCTTACCTTTGCACCGCTTTACAAAAGCACGGGATGTAGCGCAGTTGGTTAGCGCACGCGTCTGGGGGGCGTGAGGTCGCAAGTTCGAGTCTTGTCATCCCGACATAAAACGGGGTAGAATGTTCACATTCTACCCCGTTTTTGTATCTATAGGAGGGTATGGCATCTTGCCATACCCACGCTGCCTTCTGGTTGAAATAATAGGAGTGGATGGCTAATCTCTAAATATGGTTGCGAGGGTACGGCAAGATGCCATACCCTCCTATGGTTGTGTGCTCCTACGGCTTACCGCAGGCTGCTTGGGTTTATGTCAAACTCGTCCTTGAAGCACTTGTTGAAGTACGAGGGCGACGTGAAGCCCACCTCGTATGCTATCTCCGACACGCTTTTCTCCGTCTTTTCCAACAGCTGGCGAGCCTTCGTTAGTCGCGCCTTGCGTAGCAGCTCCACCGGTGTCTGGCCGGTCAGAGCCTTCACCTTTCTATATAACTGCACGCGCGAAAGCCCTATCTCTTCGCCCAGACGCTCCACCGAGAAGTCGCTGTCGCCGAGGTTCTCTTGTATCGCTGTACGCAGTCTGCCTACGAACGTCTTGTCTGCCTCGTTCAGCTTCTCCTCTTCCTCCGTTTCCTGCTTGTCGCCTGCGAACACCGAGCGCAGCATTATGCGCGAACGCAGCAGGTTCTCGATGCGCGAGAGCAGTACCTGACCCGAGAACGGCTTCGTGATATACGAGTCGGCACCCGTGTCGTAGCCCTCCTTGCGCTGTTCGGATAGCGAGCGTGCGGTGAGCAGCACCACCGGTATATGACTCGTTGCGGTGTCCTCCTTCAGTCGCTTTGTGAACTCCAGTCCGTCCATCACCGGCATCATCACGTCGCACACCACCAGCTTCGGCACCTCTCTACGTGCCTTCTCCAAACCTTGTTCGCCGTTCGTAGCCTCCGACACGTTGTACTTCTCCTGCAGTATTGAGCGCAGATATGCACGCATACCGTTGTTGTCGTCGATGATGAGCACGAGCGGACGCTCCGCGTCGAAGTCTTCTGCGTTGGTGATACGCTCCGCCGCCTCCTGCGCAGTGGTGTCGGTGGCAATGTAGTTGTCGTCCACCAGTCCCTTCTCCGCCTGGGTAGCAGCCGGTGCATCCTTCGCAGGGTCGTAGCCAGGCTGCGAGTCGGGCAGTTCGATGACGAACGTAGTACCCTTACCCTCTACGCTCTCGGCGTGTACGCTGCCACGGTGCATGTCTATGTACGCCTTCACGAGCGACAGCCCGATGCCCGTACCGCCGATGGCACCCTTCGCTTGGTAGAAACGCTCGAAGAGATGCGGCAGCTCTTCCGTCGGAATTCCCTTGCCCGTGTCCGCTATGCGCAGCGTGTAGCAGTGGTCGTGATGGAGTAGAGTAGTGGTGATGCAGCCTCCGTCGGGTGTGTACTTCAGAGCGTTCGACATTATATTAAAGTACACGTGCTCCATTTTGTCGCGGTCGGCGATGAGCACCGCGTCGTCCTCCACGCCCGACACATCCACACGTATCGTGATGCCACGACGTGCCGCCACTGTGCGGAAGTCCTCCGTCCACGTTGTCAGCTCATGCTGAAGGTAGAAACGGTTGAGATGCAGCTCAGCCTTGTTGTTCTGCACCTTGCGGAAGTCGAGTATCTCGCCAACCAATTGTATGAGTATGCGTGTGTTGCGCTGCACCATCTCCAGCATCGTGCGCTGCACGCCATGCACCGCTGGGTCTTCCAAAAGCTGTTCCGTAGGTCCGGCGATGAGTGTGAGCGGCGTGCGCAGCTCGTGACTCACGTTCGTGAAGAACTGCAGCTGCGTCTGCGTCATCTCCTCCATCTCTGTGGTCATTCGGTTCTGCTCGTCCATCGAGGCTTTCAGCTGTTGGTTGATGCGCGTACGGGTGATGAAGGCGTAGATAGCCGCGGCGCACACGGCGATGAGCAACACCACGAACACCAGCAGCACCAGCAGATAGATGCGCTGCGTGTTGAAGTCACTGGCAGCCTTGTCCACACGCGAGCGCAGCGTGGAGAGATGATCCTGCTGGCGCATCGTCTCGTCGTTCTGCATGAGTAGCACTCGGGCGTTGTCGCGTGTCACAAGTGCCGACGACAGCTGGTTCTCGCGGTTGTATTTCTTTCCTTCGAGTATGTTCATAGCGAGTAGCATCACCTCGTCACCGCGTGTGGGGTAGGTGTAAGAAGCGAATAGTGTGCCTTCAGCCACGAGCTCCATGCCGCCGCCCTTTTGCGGCATGGCATCGATGCCGCAGAACTTGATGTGCTCGAGGTTGAGTCCGTGCTTCTCAGCGGCTCGTCGTGCACCCATCGCCATGCGGTCGTTATGCGCAAAGACGCAGTCGAACTCGTTGTGCGGCTCAGATAGCAGCGAATCGACCGTGCGGAACGCGCCCTGCTCTGTCCAGTCGGCACTGAGATGCTCCACGATACTGATGCCCGGACGACACTGCACCACGCTGTCGAAGCCATTGTTGCGCTCTATCGCCGGCGACGACGTAGAGAGTCCGCTTAGCTCCAGTATGCGTCCGCCGTCGGTGAGTGTGCCAGCCAAGTATTCGCCCATCGAGCTGCCAATCTCCTTGTTGTCAGCTCCGATATATGCTGTGTACTTGTCCGACCGTGTGCGGCGGTCGAAGATAATCACTGGTATGCCCTTCTCGTATGCGCGGTCGATGGCAGGCGATATGCTCACCTGGCCAGGTGCCACGATGAGCAGGTCTACGCCCTCGTCCACGAACTTGTTAATCTGTTCGGTCTGCATCTGCACGTCGTCGTTTGCCGAACTGATGCGCAGGTCCACATCGTTATAGTAGAGCGCGGCTATGCGCAGCTCCTCGTTCAGCTTCTCGCGCCACACGTCCTCCGAGCATTGCGAAACGCCCACGACGTAACGCTTCTTTTCGGAGCCGCACGAGAGTAACAGAGGTAGCAGAAAGAGTAGGAGACACTGGCAGAGTCTGCGTACAGAGTGTTTCATTCGTATCTGTTTTTAAGTTGTTTGTTATTATTAGTGGTAGAATGTACTTAAATTCGTTGCAAATATAGTAAAAATAATGCATTCGTATATGTTTATCATACATTTTTGTTTCATGTAACAAATGTGCTATTCGTTGAACGATTTGTTAAACACCACCCGTTCTTGTCTTTATATCTTTGCAATGTCAAAAGGAAAAAAGCATTTACAGATCATAAAGCTTCAAGTCTTTAATGAATGACACATCAATCGGATAACAGAAACATTGGCAATAGATTTAGATTAAATATTTGTTTTTAGTGTAGTTGATTAGGTTAGTAAGTTGTTATTTAGTAAATTGAAAATCGGAAAAGCACAATACTTTAGAAAAGCACATAGGGCTGCATCAATGCTCCGTTTCGAGAGTCTTGATGCAGCCCTTTTCGTAATCTCTTTGTATTAAGCAGCTTCTTTTTAAGTAGATGCTTTCTCTTTACATTAATAAGATAGGTCGATAGCAACCGGATACACACGGTACGGATCGAAGTATTCCATGCAGCTGTTCACCATTGCCTGCAAATCGGCTTTGGCAACACCATGGAAGACTTGCTTGCCGTTTATCTTGACTGTTACCGGCTTCTTGAGATTCACCAGCTGTTCGTTGAGATACACCCTCAGTCTGCCACCTGTAGCTATGGTGTAGTTGCGATTGAACTTCAGGTCGATGCCCCACTGCTTGTCCTTCATCGTTGTAGTGTATTCTACATCACTTATCTTGATAAAAACCACGTTCTTGTCGATATCCATCTCGTAATACGTTCTTGCCTCTGACGGGCGTGTCAGCACCTGCAGGTTATAGAATCCAGAACGATGTCTGCCGTCCATCTCGAAGTCCTCCCAAAGCACCGTCTTCGGATACGGATTGCGTACAAACTGCTTGAGCCAGGGTGTGGTCAGTCCGTAAGTGATGTGGTGCTGCATGCCAGGCAAGAGATTGATGCGATGGCGGAAGATGGGCGTGTTGTCCACAGCCAGCGGACGAGCCAGCTGTACAGAATCGAAAGCCACCTGGGTGAACCATGTGAGGTCGTTGCGATAAAATCCCGTGTCGTCAGCACCCGTAAGCAGCGAGAAACCTATATTGGCACAGTTCTCTACCGGCGCATTCTTCAGAGGTTCGCCACCTGCCATCGAACCCGCTGCCGCCCAATAGTCGGCGTAGAAAGAGGCGAGACGCTGACTGCCGTAACCGCCCTCACTGATGCCGAATACGTAGAGTCGGTTGGCATCCACCTCACCGCTCGTCAGACTCAAACGGATAAGCTTTTCGAAGGCATATTGCTTCGACAGATGCCACCAGCGGTAGTATTCGCCCTCGTTCGGAATCTGCGGAATGAAATAGATAGAAGGCGCATCCTGAAATCTAAGTCCCAGTTCGATACCGTTCGACCACTCTCTGTCCTTCGAACCCGAACCATGCGTGTAGAGGAAGAGCGGATATTGACCGTTGTCTGCCACACCCTTCTTGCCGTAATAATAAGGCATAACCGCATTAGGCTCCAGGCACTGTGGCAAGTGCCATGCGCTGTTCTTAGCCAGCTTCAGGTCGGCAGGCTCTATGAGCTTTTCCTCCTGCAGCGCATTGTTCGCCTCGCACCATGCAGTCCAAACCATCTTCTGATAGTTGGCTATGTCTTTGTTCTTTATTGTTGTCTGAAGCTTAGTGTCAAGCGGAGCGTTCTGAGCGAAACTTGCCTTGCCGTCCTGTTCCAAAGCTTTCTGCTGCGCTTGCAGCGACTGCTCGAAATAGGCATTCACCGTTTTCTGCAAGTCCTGCGATTGCGCCGTTGTGTGAGTAGAATAGGTTAGTGAGGCAATAGCCATCACCGCATAAATCGTTTTTTTCATTTGTATAAAATGCTATTTGATGTTGATAGACAATGTCTCTTCTGGCAGCCCCTCTGCTGACACTTTAAGCGTAGCCTTGCCCTGCTTCGTGCCTTCCACCACGACAACCAGCTCGCCACTGAAGAGCGGCATCTCCGTCGAGTTGAACGCCACGAGCGATGTTGCGTCGCCGTTGCACGCCGCACGGAACTTCGCTGCGCCCTTCACCTCAAACTTCATCTTGTTCGTAGCCGTCGGACAGGGCGTGCCGTCCTTGTCCACTACCGACACCTTCACGAATGCGAGGTCCTCGCCATTGGCAGCGATGCTGCTGCGGTCGGCTTCGAGCACGATGCCTGCCGGTTTGCCAGCCGTGCGCACGCTCTTCTCGCCCATCACCGAGCCGTCGTAGTTGTAAGCCACCACCTTCAGTTCGCCCGGCTCATAGCGCACGTCGTTCCAGCGCAGGCGGTATCGGTCGAGGCGTGTGCCCGGATTCTTCACTATTCTGCCCTGACTCTTGCCGTTCACGAACAACTCAGCCGACGGCGCATTGGTGTAGCAGTACACCGGCGTCACCTCGCCCTCGCGTCCCGGGAACGTCCAGTGGGGCAGCACATGCAGCGTGTTCACGTCCGTGCGCCAGTGGGAGCGATATAGCCAGTAGCGGTCTTTCGGCAGTCCGGCAAGGTCGCAGATGCCGAAGTAGCTCGAGCGCGACGGCCAGTACTCGTCGTATGGCGACGGCTCGCCCAAGTAGTCGTAGCCCGTCCACACGAACTCGCCGATGATATAGTCGCGGTCGTCCTGCATACGCCAGTCGTCGTCCGGCAGATTGCTCCAAGGACAATACTCCACGTCGTATGACGAGCACTGTCCGTCGGCGTATTTCTTCGAATCGGACGGCTCCACGGGGAACTTATACACACCGCGCGAACTCACCGTCGATGCTGTCTCCGAGCCTAAGAGGAATCCCTTCGGCAGTTGCTTGATGTTGTTGTCGTACTTATGCACGCGATAGTTGAACCCCGGCACGTCCATCACCTGCGCGAAGCCCGAACCCAATGCTGCCTCAGCCTGATCCATACCCTGCGTAACGGGTCGTGTAGGGTCGTACTTGTGGCAGAGCGCCTGCAGATGTTCGCTTATTTGGCGACCTTCTTCGCTCCATTGCTCAGGTATCTCGTTGCCGATGCTCCACATCACGATAGACGGATGGTTGCGGTGGTTGCGTACGAGGTTCTCTATGTCGCGGTCAGCCCATTCCTTGAAGTTCAGCGCGTAGCCGTTCTTGCATTTAGGGTATATCCACATGTCGAAACTCTCCGCCATCACCATCATGCCCATCGAGTCGCACACCTCCATCTGCCACGTCGACGGCATATTGTGCGCCGTGCGTATGGCATCGCATCCCATGTCCTTCATTGTGCGAATTTGGCGGATGAGTGCCGCTTTGTTTACAGCTGCGCCCAGCGGACCCAGGTCGTGGTGCAGGCACACGCCTTTTATCTTTCGCGACTTGCCGTTCAGCTGGAATCCGTCGTATTGCGCCACACGCACCGTGCGTATGCCTACCTTCTCTGTGGTCTCGTCTACGAGCTTGTTGTTGCGATAAAGGCGTGTTACGAGCTTATATAAATAAGGTGTCTCCGGCGACCATAGCTGCGCGTTCTCAACCATAAGTCGCTGCTCTACGTCGCTCGTCGTCTTCGTCTGAGCTACCGTCTTGCCATCGCTGTCGATGAGCAGGTTCTCCACAACGAGACCCTTCTCCGCATTGTTAATATTCGTGCAGACACTCACCTCTGCCTTGCCGTCCTTAATCAGCTCCGTGCGGAAGTAGCTTCCCCACGGGTTAATGCTTGCGCGGTCGGCGGTCGTTACGAGCTGTACGGGGCGGTAGAGTCCGCCGCCGGGGTACCAGCGCGAACTCTCCTCGCGGTTGTTGAGGCTGACCGTTATCTCGTTCTTTCCTTTCTTCAGATACGGCGCTGCATCCACGCGGAAGGCGTTGTAACCGTACGCCCAGTGACCAGCCAGCTTGCCGTTGATGTACACGTGCGGGTCAGCCATTGCGCCGTCAAACTCCAGCACAGCAGTCTTCGGCACGCGCTTTATGTCGACCGTTGTCTTGTAGTAGCCGTGACCAATCCACGGCAGTGCGCCCGAGCGTCCCGACTTTTCCGTCTTCTCCGTCTCGCCGTTCTGCACGATAGCCACATTCTGCAGGTCCCATTTCTTGTCGAACGGTCCGTTTATAGCCCAATCGTGCGGTATTGTTACCGACTTGTAGCTGATGCTGTCGCGTGAGAACTGCCATTGCTTGAGGTTCTGTATAGTGCGCTGCGCCGAAGCAGAGACACAAGATAATAGAGCGAGTGAAATTAATGTTGATTTGTTCATGTTGTTAAAGGTGTTGTGATGTTGAGGTGTTGAGGGAGGTGTTTAAGCCGAACTAAGCCTTCTTAGGCCTTCTTAAGCCATTGCAGACTAAGTCTTCCTAAGCCCTCCCCGACGGGGAGGGTTGGGAGGGGCTTTTTACTTTTTTACTCTTTTACCTTTTTACTTTTTAAAAGCATCCAGCGTCGCCGTCGGCTTGCCGTTTGCGTCGAACGCTCCCTTGTTATATTCTTTCCAGCCGCCGTAGCACTCCGGCTCCCAGTAGAAGATGCCCAGACACTCAGCCTTCGCCTTGCATCCCTCTACCATCTTCTGCATCATTGCGGCAGCGTTCTCCGAGTCCCACGCCATGCCAATTTCGCACACTATCACCTTCTTGCCGTAGCGTGCGGCGAGCGTAGAGATGTTCGCCAGGCAGTCGTCGGTGATGGTTTGCCAGTTGTCGTCCTCTGGATAGAGCGACATGCCTATCACGTCCCACTTTGCGCCGGCAGCCTTCAAGCCGTCGAACATCCATGTGAAGCGACCGAGCACATTGCCCTGGTCGATGTGTATGATGCATTGAGCCTCAGGGTACACAGCCTTGGCAGCGTCGTAGCCAGCGTTGTTGAGAGCGGCATAGTTGCCGAAGTTATTGTCTGAAGCCAAACCCAACGGCCACAGCATACCCGTCGTTGTCTCGTTGCCTATCTGAATCCACTCCACGTCGATGCCGTTCTCTTTGAGACAACTGAGCACGTCCGTTGTGTGGTCAGCCACGGCAGCCTTCATCTTCTGCAGGTCGTCCTTGTAGTCAGTCCAAGCAGCCGGAATGTTCTGCTTGCTGGGGTCAGCCCACGAGTCAGAGTAGTGGAAGTCGATCATGATACGCTGACCGAGATTCTTCGCGCGCCACGCCTTTGCGAGCACGTCCTGCTTGTTACACCAGCCGTCCTGCGGATCCACCCACACGCGCAGTCGGATGGAGTTCACGCCGAGGTCGCGCAGTAGCGTCATGCAGTCCTGCTCCGTGCCGTTAGCGTTGTAGAACTTGCTGCCAGCCTTCTCCATTTCCGAGAGCCAGCTCACGTCCGCGCCCTTCGCAAAGCCCGTCATATCATACGTCGGCTTTGACTGCGGAGTTGTATTGTTTTCGTCGTCGCTGCAAGCTGAGAGCGAGAATATCGTGAGTGCAGCTAAAAGCATTATTTTTCGGAATTGATTTTTCATTGCTTTAATGTTTGGTTGTCGCAACTTGCGCAGAATACAACGGTACAAAGGTAGATAAATTTTATGTCTTTTTGTTAGTTATTAGTTACTTTTTTGTAGAAGAGGGCAGGGTAGTGTAGAGTGTAACTTCAAAAGCCTTACGGCATCACTCCGACCGATTACTCGCACGGGTGATGCCGTAAGGCTTTTTATCGTATGTGTTATGCTTGGTGCAGCGGAGGCCAGAAACTTCCGCTACGCAGTCTGCGATACTTTTAATGCTATTCGACTTGGTGCTGCGGAGGCAAAGACCTCCGCTACTGTTTTTATATTGCGGTTTACAATCCGAGCTTGTAAACCTTCATGTTCTTAACTTCTGATTTGCCTCCTTCGGCGTACACCTTTATATTATTGTACGGAGCGGTGGGGAACACGAGGTTGGTCATTGCGATGCGACCGCCGTCGACGAACAGCTCTACGGAGCACTTGTCGACGAAGATGTCGAGATGGTAGCTACGCTTCTCAGCTCCGCAGAGCGAGAGAGGCGCCCATGTGCCGAGAGCGAAGTCGTTCTTGTAGTTCACTACCAGATCCTGCGAGAGCTTGCCCTTCATCTCGCCCGCTGCCTCTGCTCGCTTCTCGATGTCGTGACGCTCAGCGCGCTTGCCGAAGTCGGTGAGTCCGCTTTCAGAACGGTCCATCACGATGCGCTTCTGCTTCAGGTCGAGATAGATAACGGTGCGTTCCTCCTTGTCGTTATAGAGCGAGATGCCCACAACGTCAGAGTTTTCGGGCGTAATGTCAGCCTCCAGCTCGAATGCACCGTCGTTGCCGGCGAAGAGCTCGCGCTTGATAAACGGATTGGCGTTGTCTACGCTCACGCTGCCCAACTCCTTTGTCTGCTTGCGCAGCTTGCGAGCCTCGTCAACGACGTTAGCCGACATGTAAACCTCGCCGTTGTTAGAGAACAGCTTCAGCTCGCGCGGCAGAGCGTTTGCACCACGGTTCTGCTGTATGGGTGTTACGTTGGCGTACTGCCAGTTGCTCATCCAGGGCACAGCCACGATGCGCTCGCCGAGGTTAGAGAATGTAACCGTTGCGTAGTGGTCCTTACCCCAGTCGAGCCACTTTACTGTAGAAGGCTTCGAGTCGCACTTGAACTCCTTGCCGTCGAATTCGCCTACGAAATACTGCGTAGCCGAACCGCCGAAGACGAAGCCCGGGTTGATATTCACGATCATGACGTACTTCTGGTTGTTCTTGTCGCCGTCAACCGGCAGCTGGAAGAAGTCGGGACACTCAAACTGGTTGGGCTGTGCGCCGAAGCCCTCGCCCCACTGGCTGACATACTTCCACTGCTTGAGGTTCTTCGACTGATAGAAGCGCATGTTCTTGTCGGCAGACACAATCATGTACCACGACTTTGTAGGCTCGTACCAGAATATCTTCGGGTCGCGGAAGTTCTCCAAGCCGTCGAACGGCGTAACGACCGGGTTGTTCTTGTATTTGATGAAGGTGCGTCCGTCGTCCTTGCTGTAAGCCATGCACTGCACCTGCACCTGCTTGCCGTCGTGTACGGAGTGCGATGTGTAGAACGCCACGATAGTGTTCTTGCCGAAGCCAGCAGAGTTGCGAGTGTCTACGACGGTGCTGCCAGAGAAGATATGTCCCATCGGGTCGCGAGCGATAGCGGGGTCGAGATGCTGCCAGTGGACGAGGTCGCGGCTTACGGAGTGTCCCCAGTGCATGTTGCCCCACTTAGAGCCGTAGGGGTTGTACTGGAAGTAGAGGTGATACTCGCCGTCCTTGTATGTCAGACCGTTCGCGTCGTTCATCCATCCGTAGAGCGGAGTGTGATGGTAGACGGGGCGGTAGTAGTCGGTGTTGCGTGTGTCGAACGTGTCGGAGAGCTTCAGCTCTTTCAGAGCCTGCGCATCCTTAGCGAGACCAACGATTTTTACGACAGCCTTCTTGCCTTTCGAAAGTTCGAACGGCACGCTGTAGTCGGTCTTGCTGACAGCGAGGCGAACGTCCATCCATGTGTCAGTCTTCTTGCCGTTGTCGAGCAGCACCTGAGCCTCGGGGCGGTTCTCCTCAACCGGCAGGATGAGATACTTGGTAGGGTTGGTCACTGTGACGATAGCAGTATCGCCGGCGAAAGTGGTCTTGATTGTTTGAGCCGAGGCTGCTGTAGAAGAAAGAGCCAGAGCTGCAAGGAAAAGTTTTGTATTCATTGTTATTCGGTTTGTTTGTGGTTTATCCGTAGCGGAGGTCTGCGAAAAACTAATGCTATTCGACTTGGTGCTGCGGAGGCCAGAGACCTCCGCTACGGTGAAGTGTTGATTTTTATTGTTCTGTTTGTTAGCGGCTCCCTCCCCGACGGGGAGGGCGGGGTGGGGCTTTAGAACTTCAGACTTGCTGAGAACTCCACGGTGAACGGACGCAGATAAGAGCCGGTCATGAGCTGGTTCTTGATGCCCTTTGCCTCGTCCTTTGTGATAAGCTCTGCGCCGGCGATAGAACCCTTGGCGCCAGTCTGGTTGAGGAAGTTGACTACGGTGCAACCGAGTGAGAGTCGCTTGTTTGCCTGCCAGTTGAGTCCGCCGAAAGTCTCCCAGTGGCCGTTGAAGTAGTATGCCTCGTTGATGTTCGCATAAGTCTTTGAGAAGTAGCGGAACGAAGCCCAGAGCTTCAGTGTCGGTGTAATCATGTAGCTCGGGTCGAGCTCTACGAGCACCTGCGGCACCTCAGCCACGATGTTGCCCGTGGCGTTGATCTTTCCCTCGTAACCGCTTGAGAACTTCACGCTTGTCTCGTACTTCTTGTACGTAGGTTTCTGATAGGTGAAGAGGAAGTGGAAGTCGAAACCCTTGAACGGGTGTGCCACAACGTCAGTCGTCCATCCCCATGTATGTATGTCGTATGTGAGCGGTGCAGCCTTTATCTCGCCGTCGTGCTGGAGGTTGAGCGTAGAGTTGTTGTTGCTCTTCGAGATGTACGAGAAGAGCGAGGTGAGGCTCAGCCACTTGTTGTTGAAGTAGATGCCGGCGCGTCCCAGCGGCACCGAAATCTTGTCGGTGTTAGGCATTGAAGCCGGTGCGAAGGTAGAGATGTTCGGGTGCTGCACGATATAGGTGAAGTCGCCGGTGAAGCCGAAACTCTTTGTCAACTTGTATGTCAGCGCCGCTGTGAAGTCGTAGTTCAGCCAGTCGTACTTCATGTTTACCGGGGCAATTTTCGTGCCATCAGTTGCCGTTGTGCCAAGATAGTAGTCGGCGAAGCGTCCCACGTACTCGCCGTCGGCGTTCTTCACCGCCGCGTTCTCGCCCTTCAGACGCTGCCACTCAAGGCGTACACCGTAGTAAGCGTTGAGCTTCGGCGTGATGTCCCAGTCATGAGTGATGTAGAGCGCGAGTTTGTTCTCGTGTCCCTTGTAATACTCAGACGCGTTCTTGTTGAAGTCGTAGAACACGCTCGCGTTCTTGTTGGTGTCCCAAAGGCGCACGGCGTAGGAACCGTCCTCGGGCACGCTCTGGTCGTACATGGTAGTGTTAGAGCAGTAGTCGATGTCGTAGTACCACTCGTTCATGCCCACACGCAGCGTAGATGTGCTGAAGCTCTTCGAGAGTTCGGAAGTGAAGAGCAGCTCGTCGATAGTGCCGGCGTTGAGGCACGACATACGTGTCTGCACGTAGCGTCCGTCGTACTTCTGCTGAGCCCCCATCGCGTCGCTATACATATAATTATATGCGCTTGCGTTGTCACCCTTCGTGTCGATGAGCTGCATCGGTGTCTGATAGACAAACGCACCGCGTGCATGGTCGTAGCGCACGGAGGTCTTCCAGTTGAAGCCGTCGCCGAAGCGCAGGTTGTTCAGCAGCGACACCTCCGACGAGCGGTTCTCGTCGTAGTCGTAGAGCGAAGTCTGCTTCAGTTCGCCGGTGCGCATGTCGCGGTAGGTGATGTTGGCATCCTTCGGCAGATAAGACGTGGTGCCGAGCTTGAACTTGCCGAACTCCTTAACAGAGCCGTCGCCCACGTAGATGAACGGAGCCGACTGCGTAGCGTAGTTGTACACGGGGTGCGAGTTGCTGTACTTGTACATGGCTGTCAGTTCGCCTCTGCCCTCGGCATAGCGCTTTGTGAGCGCCGCCTTGTAGATCTGCGTGCGGTCCTGATACTGCGTAGAGCGCAACTTGAATGTGCCCGGGTCGAAGTCCTGGTAGGCGCTCACGCTGTAGAAGAGGTCTTTAGCCAGAGAGCCGTTGAGGTTGAGCGACATCTCCTGCAGTCCGAAGTGGTTGGTCTTGTAGTTGAGCACGCCCTGGAAGCCCTCCTTGCCGAGCTGCGTCTGCGAGTTGACAGCGTAGCCGATGTTGCCGGTGGTGATGGCTGTCTCCGAAATTTTCAGCAATCCGACGTGCGAGAGGCTCGCGTCCGAACGCCATGTAGCGTTGACGGGGTGTGGATTGGTGGAATAGGTGACGGGCAGTCCGTTCTCCAGCACGTTCACGTCGGCAGACGGCAGACCGATCTGTATCTCTCGCGGGCCGTTTGCACTTGCCGCGTTGAGCATCACGTTGCGGTCGCCCTCCTCCTTTGAGTTGGAAGACTTGGATGTACCATTTTCTTTTTGTGCGTTTGCTGCAATCGCCATAACAGAAGCGAGAGCAATCGCCGAGAATCTTTTGTAGTCTTTGTAATACATAAATGTAATGTATGAGGTTTTAGTTATTTCGACGCTGCAAAATTATAAAGTGCTGAGCGAAAGCGATTTAAATAAACGTTCATCTGCTGCAATATTTGTTTCATGTAACATATTCTAAAGTAGATGAACGATATTTTTCGTGCTCCTTTATACATTATCTATAATTTTGCGGCAGAAAAGTTCACAAATCATCTAATAACTAAAAGTTTCATACGCAATGAACAATTCCAATCAAAGCAAACTGACACTCATCCCGGTGATGATTGCCTTCTTTACTATGGGCTTTGTCGACCTGGTCGGCGCTGTGTCAAACAACATGCAGGAAGACTTCGGACTCTCCGACTCCGCTGCAAACTTCTTCCCCTCGCTCGTGTTCTTCTGGTTCCTTATCTTCTCTGTGCCTACGGGCATGCTGATGAATAAGATAGGTAGAAAGAAGACCGTGCTGCTCTCAGTAGTAATCACAACATTGGCTGTGTTCCTGCCGCTCTTCGACAGCTTTATGCCTACAAAGGAGAGCCAGCTCTGGCTGATGTACATCTCTTTCTCGCTGCTCGGCATAGGCAACGCCATCATGCAGACCGGCATCAATCCGCTCGTGACGATGCTCGTTAAGGGCCATCTGGCTTCTACGCTCACCTTCGGTCAGTTCGTTAAGGCTATCGCTTCGTTCATCGCTCCGCTCATCGCTGCTTGGGGCGCTACCACTACAGCTCCTATCCTCGGACTCAGCTGGCGCATCCTCTTCCTGCTCTTCTTCGTGATAGGTATGGTGGCTACGCTGTGGCTCGGCATGACACACATAGAGGAAGAACCTATCGAAGGCAAGGCTTCTGGCTTCGCCGACTGTCTGAAGATGCTCGGTTCGCCAATCATCCTGCTCTCGTTCGTCGGCATTATGTGCCACGTGGGCATCGATGTAGGTACTAACGCCGTTGCACCGAAAGTGTTGTTCGAGCGTCTTGGCGGTGCCGGCGACTCGCTCAGCCAGTTTGAGTACGCTACGTCAATCTACTTCGCGTTCCGTACGCTCGGCTGTTTCACCGGCTCAATCCTTATGCGCAAGCTCAATATCCGCACCTTCTTTACAATCATCGTGCTGATGATGGCGCTCTCTATGGTCGGCTTGGTGTTCGGTACAGAGAAGTGGGAGCTTTGGGCAGCAATCGCTCTCGTAGGCTACGGCAACTCTAACGTGTTCTCTATCGTCTTCTCGCAGGCTATGCTTTCTGCTCCGGAGAAGAAGAACGAGGTTTCGGGCCTTATGATCCTGGGTCTGTTCGGTGGTACCGTCTTCCCGCTCCTCATGGGCTTCGCTAGCGACGCTGCAAAGGCTGCCGGCGCTCAGTATCCGCAGGTTTGGGCTGCTGCTGTGATGGCTATCGGCGTGCTCTATCTGCTCAGCTATATACCGAGGGTGAAGCAGAACTAAAGCCCCTCCCAACCCTCCCCGTCGGGGAGGGCTTAGTTAGCCTAAAATGCTTAGAAAGGCTTAGTTTGCCTTGGCTTAGAAAGGCTTAAAAAGGCTTAGTTCGGCTTAAAATGCTCGGCTTATTCAAAAAAACAATAACTGAAGACAATAAAACTATGGAAAAGAAATATGTAGTAGGACTCGGTGAGGCACTCTGGGACGTGCTTCCTGAAGGTAAGAAACTTGGTGGTGCACCGGCTAACTTCGCGTTCCACGCCGGTCAGTTCGGCTTGAACTCAATCGCTGTGAGCGCTCTTGGCGAGGACAAGCTCGCTGATGAGACTGTGCAGCAGCTCGAGGAGAAGGGCTTGCAGTATTGCATGCCGCGCGTGCCTTATCCAACTGGCACCGTGCAGGTGAAGCTCGACGACGAGGGCATACCTACATACGACATAAAGGAGAATGTGGCGTGGGATAACATCCCGTTCACCGACGAGGTGAAGGCTATCGCTGAGAACACAAAGGCTGTGTGCTGGGGCTCGCTCGCCCAGCGCAACGTGGTTAGCCGCGAGACTATCTACAAGTTTCTCGACGCTACACCTGCCGACTGCATGAAGATATTCGACATCAACCTGCGCCAGGACTTCTACACAAAGGATGTTATCTGCGAGAGCATGAAGCGCTGCAACGTTCTTAAGATTAACGACGAGGAGCTTGTGCTCATCGGTAGAATGTTCGGCTATCCGGGCTTGGACATCGAGAACAAGTGCTGGCTCATCCTTGGCAAGTACGACCTCGATATGCTCGTGCTCACCTGCGGCGTAAACGGCTCGTACGTGTTCACACCAGGCGAGATGTCGTTCCAGCCCACACCGAAGGTTGAGGTGGCTGACACCGTTGGCGCAGGCGACTCGTTCACGGGTACTTTCTGTGCTTCTATACTCGCCGGAATGCCGGTGACTGAGGCTCACGAGCGCGCAGTGAGAGTGAGTGCATACGTCTGCACGCAGAACGGCGCAATGCCCGTACTGCCTGAGGAGGTGAAGTAAAGCTCCTCTCAAAATTTGTTGTTAGAGTTAGAAGCCGGAGGCATCGTTGCCTTCGGCTTTTTTCGGTTATATCATACAAACGTTTTTCTGTTTCAGATTAAAGCAGTAACTTTGCAGCTAAATAGGAGGTATGGGCATCTTGCCCATACCACGCACCCACAAACACACCCACACACACCCACAAACGCTTTTAAAAGTAAAGAAGTAAAAAGTATATGAAATCAATAAGCCGCATCCTTAAAGGCAACCCTACAATGACAGAGAGCACGGTCTATTACGTGCTCGTCATCTGTTGCATATCTCACTTTCTGAACGACATGATACAGTCGATCATTCCGTCTATCTATCCTATCCTCAAGGACAAGTTCGACTTCTCGTTCGCGCAGATAGGTATCATAACGCTCGTCTTTCAGATGACATCCTCAATTCTGCAGCCCTTCACCGGACTGTCTGCCGACCGCCATCCGCGCCCCTATGCGCTCTCCGTCGGCATGTGCTTCACGCTCGCCGGACTGCTCATGCTTGCGTTCGCCGAGAACTATCTGCTCATACTGCTGGCTGTGAGCGTCGTGGGCTTTGGCTCGTCCATGTTCCACCCTACGGCGTCGCGCGTGGCGCAACTGGCGTCGGGCGGCAAGAAGAGTCTTGCGCAGTCTATCTTTCAGGTGGGCGGCAACGGCGGTTCGGCGCTCGGTCCGTTGCTCGCAGCGCTCATCATCCTGCCCTTCGGACAGCACGCCATATCGTGGTTCGCCATAGCCGCCCTGCTCGCAGCACTCATCATGGTGCGTCTCGGAGCGTGGTATAAAGCCCGCCTGCAGTACGCCGTGAAGCATCCGCGCAAGGCGGAAGTGCTGAACACGCACATCTCCCGACGCGCAAAGTACGGCGCATTGCTCATACTCATCCTGCTCGTCTTCTCGAAATACTTCTACACATCCTGCATCACGAGCTACTTCACGTTCTACCTCATCGACAAGTTTGGCGTCTCGGTGCAGGCTTCGCAGATATGCCTCTTCGTGTTCCTCGCTGCCTTCGCCATCGGCACGCTCGCCGGCGGCGTGTTCGGCGACCGCTTCGGACGCAAGTACGTGATATGGTTCTCCATCCTTGGCGCGGCTCCGTTCGCCCTCGCCATGCCCTACGTCAGTCTGACGTGGACCATTGTGTTCACCTTCCTCTCGGGACTCATCATCGCCTCGGCGTTCTCCTCGATAGTGGTCTACGCCACCGACCTCATGCCCGACAAAGTAGGACTCATCGCCGGCATTTTCTTCGGTCTTATGTTCGGACTGGGTGGCATCGGTTCGGCGTTCTTCGGATGGCTCGCCGACAAGACCAGCGTGGAGTTCATCTTCAAAGTGAGCGCCTTCCTGCCGCTGCTCGGCATAATCGCCGGACTGCTGCCCGATACGCAGAAGAAGTAGTGCTTTTAAACTCTCCAATACACTTTTCCTACATTTTTGATACTTCAAAAATACACTTTTCCTGTATTTTTGAAGCATTAAAATTACACTTTTCCTATAAACAAGTAAATGCAGTAAATAGACATGAAAAAGACAATACCAGTTATAGGTATGGCGTGCGTTGTCTGCGCCGCCAACGTAGAGAATACGCTCCGTAAGTTGCGAGGCGTCAACTCGGCTACAGTAACTCTGTCTACACGCACAGTGTTCGTCGACTATGACCCAGACGTGATTACGCTCGACGATATGAAGCGCGAGGTGAGCAACGCCGGCTACGACCTCGTGGTGGAGAGCGACCGCAACGCCGAGGAGATTAACCGCCGCGAGTATACGTTGCTGCGCCGCCGTACGCTGCTTTCGTGGCTGTTTGCCGCACTCACGATGTACTTCGGCATGAGTGGCGACGGAACGTTCAACAACCAGATTTGCCTCATACTCGCTCTCTTAAACATGTTCTACTGCGGCAGACGCTTCTATGTGTCGGCGGCAAAACAGATAACGCATCGCACGGCGAACATGGACTCGCTCGTGGCGCTGAGCACGCTCATAGCGTTCCTCTTCAGTACGTTCAACACGTTCTTCGGCGAGGCGGTTTGGGGCGCACGCGGCATCGAATGGCACACCTACTTCGACGCTTCGGTGATGATAATCACGTTCGTGCTCACCGGTCGCTGCCTTGAAGAGAAAGCGAAAGACAGCACGGCGAGCAGCATACGCCAGCTCATGGGTATGCAGCCCAAGACAGCGTGCATCGTGACGCACGAGAAGATGGAAGGCACCGACGACTACCGCATGGAGGAGGTGCCTATCTCGACGATTCAGATAGGCGACACGATAGAGGTGCGCGCCGGTGAGAAGATTCCGGTGGACGGCGTGGTGTGTGCGGCTGAGAGTTTCATGACTGCCGATGCGGCGTACGTAGACGAGGCTATGATAAGCGGCGAACCTACACCGGCTATGAAGAAAGCAGGCGACACCGTGCTCGCCGGAACCATACCGAGCCAAGGCAAGCTGCGTATGCGTGCGCGACAGATTGGCGAGAACACCGCCCTTGCGCACATCATACGCATGGTGCAGGAGGCACAGGGCAGCAAGGCACCAGTGCAGCGCATCGTAGACCGAGCCGCACGGGTGTTCGTGCCGACGGTGGCTGCCATCGCGCTGCTCACGTTCTGCGTGTGGTGGACTGTAGGAGGCAACGCCGCACTGCCGCACGCTATTCTCTCGGCTGTGGCTGTGCTCGTCATAGCCTGCCCCTGCGCAATGGGATTGGCTACGCCGACGGCGCTCATGGTGGGCATCGGCAAGGCGGCGCAGAAGCAGATTCTCATAAAGGACGCGTCGGCGCTGGAGAACCTGCATAAGATTCGGGCGATCGTCGTCGACAAAACGGGCACGCTCACCATTCCAAACCCGAACATTGACTTCACACGCCCGACTGACATACCGCTCGAAGAGCGCGAAACACTGAAACCTAACGCCAAGGAGGCGATGGCGCAGCTGCAGTCGGCTGGCATCGAGGTGTACATGATGAGTGGCGACAAGGAGGAGGCAGCGCACTATTGGGCTGCTGAGGCTGGCATACGCAACTATCGCAGCAAGGTGTTGCCAGGCGACAAGCAGGCGCTTGTGCAGCAACTTCAGAGCGAAGGCAAGCGCGTGGCTATGGTGGGCGACGGCATCAACGACACGCAGGCACTCGCCCTCGCCGACGTTGGCATAGCTATCGGTCGCGGCACAGATGTGGCGATGGACGTGGCGCAGATTACGCTGATGGGCGACGATCTCATGGCGCTGCCCGAAGCCGTAAAGCTCAGTAGACGTACCGTGCGCATGATATGGCAGAATCTCTTTTGGGCATTCGTCTACAACATCGTCTGCATACCCCTCGCCGCCGGTGCCCTACACATCTTCGGCGTCGACTTTCAGATAACGCCGATGTGGGCAAGCGCCCTGATGGCGTTCTCAAGCGTAAGCGTAGTGCTCAACTCGCTACGCCTGCGCTACGCGTAACGGATTGTTTACCGGACAGCAATAATTTATAATTTGTTATTACGCAACAGTTTGTTCCCAACACTACAACAACCCCTTAATAAACTGAGCACAGCTTTTGCAGATTCTCTTCGAAGTGTTCTTTGTCGATGGCGCTGTTCTTTAGTGTAGAGCGATAGTTGTATATTGTTTGTAGCGAGTAGGAGAGGATGCCGGCAATCTTAGGACTTTCCGTTACGCCCAGTCTTACCAAGGCTGCTACACGCAAGCTTGGAGTCAGTTCGTTGTCTTCCTTAAGCTCGATTTGTGCCTCGGGTATCAGCAGTGAGTTCAGTTCATTTACAAACGAGGGATAGAGCGAGAGGAAGATTTTGTCGAACTGCGAGAAGAAGCTCTGGCTCTCCTCTGTGCCTCGCTTTGAAGATGAGAGAATGCTCAGCAGTTCGTTCTGCTGATTGGCTTTAATTTTACGTATTACCAGTTTGCGCTGACTGTCCAACCGCTCAATATACTGATAGCAGAGCATGATAAAGGCATTAGCCATCAACTCACGCTTTGCGTTGGTGTTTTCAAGCTCATCATTTGCGTCCCGAAGTGCTTTGTTTGAGTCCTTAAGCTCATCGTTTGAGCCCTTAAGCTCGTTGTTAGAGTCTTTAAGTGCTTTGTTGGAGTCTTTGAGCTCGTTGTTAAAGTTCTTAAGTTCATTGTTATTGTACTTAAGTTCATTGTTGTTGTATTTAAGCTCATCGTTAGAGTCTTGAAGTGCTTTGTTTGAACTCATTAGCTCATCATTAGAGTCTTGAAGTGCTTTGTTTGAACTCATTAGCTCATCGTTAGAGTCCTTAAGTGCTTTGTTTGAGCCCTTAAGTTCATCGTTAGAGTCCTTAAGTGCTTTGTTTGAGCCTTTAAGTTCATCATTAGAGTCCTGAAGCGCTTTGTTTGAGCCCTTAAGTTCATCATTAGAATCCCGAAGTGCTTTGTTTGAGCCCTTAAGTTCATCATTAGAATCCCGAAGTGCTTTGTTTGAGCCCTTAAGTTCATCATTAGAGTCCCGAAGAGCTTTGTTTGAACTCGTCAGTTCGTCATTTGAGTCCTGAAACGCTTTGTTAGAGCTTGTCAGTTCATCGTTTGAGTCTTGAAGAGCTTTGTTGTCCTTTAGCTGTTGTTTGTTGGTAGCGCTCAACTCTTCAGTCAAGGCTTTCAGTTCCTTCTCCGACAGTTTCAACAAATCTTTTTTCCGGTTGACGTACACTACTACTGCTGCAATGACAACCAACAGCATAAGTATACATATTATCGTCACGTTTTTCCAGATGGCTTCCTTTTGGAGCTTTTCATTGTAAGCTGACAATATTACATGCAGGTTGGCGTATAGCTCCACACGTTGCAGATGACTATTATAGTCATGTGCGTCTTTCAATGTTTGATTGATATATTTCCGGGCTTTGTCAAGATCATTTTTGTTTTTATAAAGCGATAGAGCAACATCCTGCAATGCCAGACTCTCATTGTTTGACGACATTACATCGCTAATAGCAGCAAGCAGCAGATAACGCCTCTGCTGCTCCCACAGTTTATTGTTGCCGTAAGCCTTCGACAGAACGCATGCCGCCCTGCCGTACATGCGGTTTTCGGGTCCGAACATTTGCATTGCCTTATTCAATGAAGTGCTAATCTCATTGATACTCTTGCCTGAGTAAAAGAGGTTAATACCCTTCATGTAATAATACATTGCACTATTCTTCGGACAGTAGTATAGAGCCTTGCTGATATATTCCTTGAACAGTTCGTTATAATGTTTGCTGAACTCCATTTTCTGACAATGTGCATTCAGATTGTAATAGAGTGAACTCTGGGCGCAGTAGAAAAGGAAATTTTGCTTTGGATCGGATTGTGATATCTCGATTTTGTCCAGACTTTCCTTCGCCTCAATATAGAAGCCTCGTTCAATCAGCAGACTTGCCTTTGTAATCAGGAATCGGTTGCAATAATCAGAATTGCCAGTCTGTTTGGCAAGGCTTATTCCCCTTTGGACATACACCATTGCCGAGTCGTAAACGTATGGGCTATACTCGTTTGCCAACTGTTCATATATGCGTAGCTTGTCTGCCGGGTTGGTCACGAATTTAGCTCCAAGCTTAATGTCTTTTAGCCTTTTTTCTTTTATGACATCATAATCCGCACTATGGGCTATTACTGAGTCTAATCTTTCGTAAAGTTTGTTATTGTCTGCGCGAGCATTAATGATCGACAGACAGATAGTTATGGTCAATATCAATGTCCTCATAGGTCTTTGAATATTTAGATCTTCCTTTTTTATCTACAAATTTATAGATTTTTTATTAGATATATT
>ERZ791794.480-NODE-480-length-28514-cov-29.449770_pt1 | contig 28514 bp, 26 predicted proteins | sample MGYA00510312_ERZ791794 | MGnify/ENA primary metagenome ERZ791794 (study PRJEB30046, sample SAMN00791977) | human gut metagenome | study: EMG produced TPA metagenomics assembly of the A metagenome-wide association study of gut microbiota in type 2... | reverse complement strand
GTTTCAACGAGTGGAAGAACATCGATATCATCAAGGTGGTTATCAAGACCGTTGACCGTCTGCTCGGCAGAAAGGAAGGCGAGGATATGGATCTCATCACTTATGTAACTGACAGAAAGGGTCATGATATGCGTTACGCCATCGACTCTAGAAAGCTGCAGAAGGAACTCGGCTGGGAGCCATCTCTCCAGTTTGAGGAGGGAATCGAGGAAACCGTGAAATGGTATCTCGATAACCAGGAATGGATGGATAATGTAACCTCTGGTGATTATCAGAATTATTACGATAACATGTACAAGGATAGATGAAAACTTCTATAAATACTAATATTTTTAATCTAACGCTTAGCGATACCAATTTCCTAAAAGGTGTAGCTATCGTTTTGATGCTCTTGCATCATCTTTTTTATGTACGACAAGAACTGTATGATGATGTTCTTTTGATTGGACATTACAATTTAGTGAACGAGATTGGACAATTCGGAAAGGTTTGTGTAGCAATCTTTGTCTTTCTCTCTGGTTATGGTCTACAGAAAGTTGATAGTACAAGGCATGAAAGTTTGAAACAATATTATGTTCATCGCTATGTGAAGTTATATATGAACTATTGGCTGATTTGGCTATTGTTTGTTCCCTTAAGTGTATTTTGCTTTGGGAGAACATTCCAAGATGCCTATGGTGGTATGATCTTTAGCAAACTCGTTTTGGATTTTTTTGGAGTACTGAATGTCTTTGGGCAATATGGATATAATCCAACATGGTGGTTTTATTCGACAATAATCATATTGTACCTTGTATATCCATATATAAAAAGATGGAGTCGGCATCCCTTGATTCTGATTTTACTGGGTATTGGTTGCTACTACTTGAATATGGTGAATAGTGTGTTCTTGTACCTATTGCCCTTCGTTTTGGGCATAGTATTTGCAGAATACTGCTATAAAATTAATATACCAGCATTTACCCCCCCCATTTCTAAGATGATAAATTGTATTTTATGTTTGTTGGTGTTGGGGATTGTATTCTTGGAACGTATTAAGGCTTGTGACAAAATATTATATGATAGTTTTATAGTTCTCATTTTGATAATGGAGTATAGACTATTGTATATTCCAAAAATTATAAAAGATATTTTTTCCTTTCTCGGTAAGCATAGTATGAATATTTTCTTGTTTCATACATTTATATTTCTGTATTGGCTTAAGGATTTCATCTATTATACTCGTAATCCTATTATTATATTTGTTTCACTATTAATTCCATGTTTAATAATATCCATAGCTATTGAGAAGATAAAAGCTGTAATAGGTTTTAATAAAATGAATATGTATATCGAAAAACTTTTATGTCAGACAATAAAAAAATAGCAAAAAATACATTATTTCTGTATTTTCGTATGTTTATCATCATGGGAGTTTCTCTTTTTACGTCCCGTGTTGTATTGGACAAGTTAGGAGTTACAGATTACAGTTTATATGGAGTCGTAGGTGGTGTAGTTGCAATGTTGTCATTTTTAAATGGAACATTAACCATTGGAACATCAAGATTCTTGACATATGAACTGGGACGTAGAGATTACCAAAGGCTATCAGATACCTTTGTAACCGCCTTTTATGTACATTTACTTTTAGCAGGTATTATTCTTTTGTGCATGGAAACTGGTGGACTTTGGTTCTTGTATCATAAGTTAGTGATACCTCCAGATAGGTTAGATGCTTGCTTTTGGGTGTTTCAACTTTCTCTTTTAACTACAGTTATAAGTATAACTCAGGTTCCTTATACATCTTTAGTTTCTTCACATGAAAACTTTGATATTTATGCATATATTAGCATATTTGAGGCCTTTGCAAAGTTAGGAATATGTTATATGTTGTTTATAACGAGCTATGACAAATTAATAGTTTATGCATCGCTTATTGCTTTTATCCAAATGTTGGTGGCAATGGCTTATCGGATATATTGTATGAAGCAGTATAATGAAGCACATTTGACACTTACCTTTAATCGCACTGTTTTCAAAGGATTAATAGGCTTCTCTGGATGGAATGTTATGGCTAACTTGACAGAAATGTTGAAGTTGCAAGGTGTGGTTATTATTATTAATATGTTTTTGAGTCCTGTAGTTGTAGCTGCACAAACGATTGCAAATCAAGTGTCTACGCAGTTGATGGGGTTTGTTAATAACTTCAGAACGGCTTTTAATCCTCAGATTATTAAATTATATGCAGCTGGAGATTATGATGCCTCTAAAAAGTTAACTTTACAGACTACTGTTATTTGTTTTGACATGGTTTTATTTTTGGCTTTGCCATGTATTTTTACGATGAAAACCATTATGGGGGTATGGTTAGTAGATGTTCCAGAATATGCAGTGCTTTTTACTCAATGCGTATTAGCTTGTAATATTTTGGGAGTCTTTTCCACATCGTTTTACATACCAATGATGGCAGCTAACAAAATACGATTTAATTCTGTAGCATCAGTATTTTTGGGTATTTTACAATTTATCGCACTTTATTTTATTCTGCGAGGAGGCGGAGGTGCCTTGTGGGTTCCTGTGGTGTCGATAGTGATGGCTATTGGATTTTCTTATTTTGTAAAACCATATATATTATATAAAGATATTAATTATTCAATAAAAGAATTAACTATTTGTTATTGGAATTGTGCAAAAGTATTGATACCTACTTTAGTGGTAACTATACCATGTAAGTATGTTTTTGATGATAGCATTTTTCAATCAATAATCATGTTTATAGTGACGATGATAGTTGTTGGCTTTTTTTCTTTTATTTTTATGGAAAAGGAAATTAAAAATAAAGTAATCGAACTTGTTAAAAATAAAATACATCATAAATGAAAAAAATTGCAGTAATTGGGGCTTCTTATTTACAGGAACCTTTAGTTCGCAAAGCAAAAGAAATGGGAATCTATACACTATGCTTTGCTTGGCGTGATGGAGCTGTCTGTGCTGATATCGCAGATGAGTTCTATGATATATCTATTGTAGAGAAAGAACAAATCCTTGAAATTTGTAGAAAAGCTGAAATAGATGGGGTATGTACCATAGCTTCAGATGTTGCAGCACCAACTGTTGCTTATGTAGCAGAGCAAATGGGATTAGTAGGTAATTCTTATGAGTCTGCAGTAAGAGCTAATAATAAATATCTTATGCGTAATGCATTTATGGAAGCAGGGGTTCCTTGTCCACAGTATATGTTAGCTACTCCTGAAACTTTGCATTCCCCTAAGTTGCTTGATGGATTAAGAACTTTTCAATATCCTATAATTGTAAAGCCTTCTGATAGATCTGGTTCACTTGGTGTTACTAAAATATGTACACCTTCTGAATATTATCCTGCTATAGAGTTAGCTATGGATAAATCATTTAAGCATGAGGCAATGATTGAGGAATTTATAGACGGTCGAGAAATAAGTGTAGAGTTTATATCTTATAAAGGAAAGCATTATCCATTACAGATAACAGATAAAGTTACAACAGAAGCTCCGCATTTCGTAGAACTAGAGCATCATCAACCATCAACATTGTCTTCAGATATGTTTGCTAAGATTTACGAAATTACAGAGAAAGCACTTAATGCACTAGGTATAACAAATGGAGCTTCACATTCGGAGTATAAGATAACAAAAGAAGGACGTATTGCTGTAATGGAAATAGGAGGTAGAATGGGTGGCGATTTTATAGGTTCAGATCTTGTAAGACTTTCTACTGGTTATGATTTCGTAAAAGGTGTTATAGAAGTAGCTTTAGGTTCGTTTGAAGAACCTAAAAAAAGATTCAATAAGTTTTCTGGTGTATATTTCCTATGTAAAGAAACAGAGCGATTGAAATCATATTTTGATAATTGGAAAGATAATCCTAATATTGTTGAAGCAGAGATAACTAATCCTATTTTAAAAAATATTGAATGTAGTGCTGATAGAAGCGGATATTTGATATATCAGTCTACTCAAAAAGTTATTTTATAGTAAAGAGTATAGTTAGAATGAAAAAAATTTTAATTATTGGTGCCGGGATTGGACAATATTTTTTAGTTCAGAAAGCACAAAAAATGGGATTATATGTTATTGTGGTTTCTCCTAAAGGAGATTATCCTGCAATAAACATAGCTAACGAACTGTTTGAATGTGATATCTATGATAGAGATTCTATTGTAGAATATGCTAAAAACAATAATATTGATGCTGTGACTTCAGATCAAAATGATCTAATGATGCCTACTGTTGCATATGTCGCAGAAAAACTACGCTTGCCAGGTAATACTTATGAGCAAGCTTGTTCTTATTGTAATAAGGAAAAATTTCGAAGTATTTGTGATGAAATTAATAATCCTGTACCAAAACATATTGTTGTTGAAAGTGGATTGTTCCCTGAAAATTTCGAGGTCCCTTTTCCTTGGATAGTAAAACCCGTCGATTCTCAGAGTAGTATTGGTATATCTACAATTACTAAGAAGGAAGATTATTCTAACGCTGTTGAAAATGCTTTGTCTAAGTCAAGATGTAAAAAAGTTATCGTCGAGCAATTTTTTACAGGGAAAGAGTATGTGTGTGAGGGGTTTGTTTATAACGGGAAATACTATAATCTTTCTTTTGGTGATAGAAACTATTTTAAGAATACAGTAGCTCCAATTCCTTCCCAAACAATTTTTCCATCATCGTTGGACATAAACATCCAAAATAGAATAATTCAATGTGAACAGAAATTTACCCAAAAAGTAAATCCTTCTTTTGGAATAATTCACTCAGAATATCTTGTTAATGAACAAGGTGAATTTTGCATAGTAGAAAGTGCAATTCGAGGTGGAGGAGTTTATATCTCATCTCATCTTATTCCATTAAGTACAGGCTGCGATGTCAATACTTTATTGTTAAAGTGTGCTTTGGGGCAACCTTTAATAATAGATGATATATTCAAGGCTTTGGAACATAAAATATCAGCTTATATTTGTTTTACATTGCCTTGTGGTAGAATTACAAAAATCGAAGGTCTTGAAACTCTTAAGCAGCTAAAAAATGTAGTTTTTGCTGATATTCGAGGTATTAGTGAGGGTGATATTACAGAGCCAATGATTACTAAAGGTATGAGAAAAGGTCCAATCATTGTGACTGCAAATACTGACAAAGATTTTTTTGAAGTTATATCGCAAATACATGAAATATTGAAAATTACGGTTATGACATCGAATGGTTATGAAAATATAATATGGGAATAAAATGAAAGAAAAATATTTTGTTGTAGCAGATTCTATTAGCAAATGGAAAATAGATAATTCTTTTGAGAGGAATCTTTCTTATCTTGCTGATAAATATGAATTTTGGAAGATTTTGTATGTTCTATTCTATAAAATTGTTTCTTATAAGTATTATAAAAAAGGAATAGAACTTGCCAATGTTCAAATCGACAGGCAGTGGGCTACCATAGATGAAGAGATAAAAAAATATCTAAAAAGGAAAGTTTTAGTCCGTGATATGATTTATTGTTTGCATCGGTTTGGAACAAGTTTTGAGGAATATTTCGTTTTTAAATATTATGAACGTAATTATATTGGACGAAGTAGCTTTAATAATCTAAAACGCCAATATGGTTTTTGTCAGCTTGTTAACGATTCAAATATAAGAGAATTGTTTGAGGATAAAGGTGCGTTGTATAAAAAATTAAAGAACTATTATAAACGTGATTTAGTAGTTGTATATAATGATTCGCAAAAAAATGAATTAGCAGAATTCCTGTTAAAACATACTTCTTTCATTTATAAACCATTGAAGGGGCATAGTGGACAAGGAATAAAGATTTATAGAAATTATAAATTGGGAATATCTTTATTCGACGACGTAATTAAATATGGACCTTTTGTGGTAGAAGAATTGATAGAACAAGGAGATGAATTAGCAGTAATACATAAAGAAAGTATTAATACTGTACGACTCGTTACATTTAAGGTTAAAAACAATGTTCATATAATAGGAGGAGCTTTACGTATGGGCGTTGGTGCGTCCACTGTAGATAATGCTGGAGCTGGTGGAATCTATGCTTCTATTGATACAAATGCGGGCTTTGTTAATAGTATGGCTTGTGATAATATTAATAATCACTATAGTATTCATCCAAATTCGAGCTGCAAGATAGTAGGTTTTGATTTGCCTCAATGGAACCAGGCTATAACAATGGTTAATGAGATGGCAATGAAATGTGGGGGGGCAACAGTTATTGCCTGGGATTTAGCATATAGTAAGAAAGGTTGGCTTGTTATAGAAGGTAATGATGTTGGAGAACCATATCTATTACAAGCTCCTCTTCAAATTGGTATGAAATCAGCATTAATAAGATTATTAGATTTATATTTTAGTAAATAACGTTTTAAAATTAAATATTATGATTCCATTTAACAAACCATGCCTCACAGGTAAAGAGGCACATTACATGTATCAGGCTGTATTTACAGGCAAATTATCTGGTAACGGTTATTTTACAAAAAAGTGTCAGCATTACTTTGAAGAACGTTATGGCTTTAAGAAATGTTTGTTGACTACTTCTGGGACCGATGCACTTGAAATGTGTGCAATGTTGTGCGGATTAAATCCAGGAGATGAGGTTATTGTACCATCATATACTTTTGTTTCTACAGCTTTGGCGTTTCTTCGCGAGGGAGCAAAAGTCATTTTCGCAGATTCTATGCAATGTAATCCAAATTTGGATGCAGAATCCTTAGAGAAATTAATAACACCACGTACACGTGTTATTGCTCCTGTACATTATGCTGGTGTTGCTTGCGATATGGATACTATTATGGCTGTAGCTGAGAAGCATAATCTTTTGGTAGTAGAAGATGCTGCTCAAGCAATTGACTCTTTTTATAAGGGGAGACCTTTGGGAAGTATTGGTCATTTGGGCGCATTCTCTTTCCATGAAACTAAAAATATTACAGCAGGAGGAGAAGGTGGACTTTTAACTATTAATGATGAACGATTTATTCGCCGTTCAGAAATTTTGTGGGAAAAGGGTACTAATCGAGCTGAATTTTTCCGTGGCGCTGTAAATAAGTATGGATGGGTAGATATGGGATCTTCATTCTTGCCTGCTGAAATTAATGCAGCTTTTTTGTGGGCTCAGCTTGAAAATCTTGATGTTATTCAGGCTAAACGCAAGAAACTTTGGGAACAATATTTTGTTGGTCTTCAGCAATTGGCAGGAAAAGGTTTTATACGTTTACCTCAAATTCCTGGATATGCAACGAATAATGCTCACATGTTCTATTTCGTGTGTCGTAATTTAGACGAACGTTCTGCATTAATTGCATTTCTTAAAGATAATGGTGTTACAGCACCTTTTCATTATCTGAGTTTGCATAAAAGTGACTATTATATGGAACACAACGACGAACGTCCAGAACTTCCAAATTGTGATATGTATGCTGATTGCTTGGTACGTATGCCTATGTACTATGAATTAGAATTGGAGCAAGTTGATATGATTGTAGAGTTAATAAAGAAATATTATGCAAAAGTCTAAACCTACAATATTACTCATATCATCTGCAAATCCGACTAAAGGTCCTGGTATCATGTCTCTTAATTCATACTCTGCTTTTAAAAAAGCAGGGTATGATATAGATTTGCTTACTTTATATAAATGTAAAAGTAATCCGGAATTTTTATATATTTATGATAATACAACGTTGTTGTTTAAAATAGTTAAAATATGGCTTAAATTAAAAACGAAAATCATTGCGTTGTTTTTTTCTTTGAAAGATAGAGTCTCTATAGAACCGAAAGATGGCTATAATTTTTTCTATAGAGATGAAGAAAATCCTCCGATACCAATCAAGTTAGTCTTAAGTAAAATTAATCGGAAATATGATTTGGTATTTATAAACTTTTGGCAAGGGATGTTGAGCTTCAAAACTGTTGATGCTATTTATGAAAAATTGCATTGTCAGTTTCGATTCGCTTTTGTAGATTACTCCCCTATGTCCGGAGGATGTCATTTTACTAATGGATGCGAGAAATATCAAACTGGATGTGGTGAATGTCCTGCTTTTAATTCTCATAATCCCAAAGATTTTACTTATCGTAATGTATTATATAGAGCTAAAGTTTATGACAAAATTCAACCTGTAATAACAGGAAATAGCTACATGTTTTCCTTTTATGAGAAGTCATATCTTTTAAAGGACGTGAAAAATTGGAGTAAAGCCTTCCCTATTATCGATTTAAGTGTGTTTCACCCCCATGATATTAAACATTGTCGTTATGAATATTCCATAGATAATGATGCTTTTGTTCTTTTAATTGGTTCACAGCAACTAGATAATGAAAGAAAAGGTGTGAAATATTTAATAAGTGCATTGGACTTATTTTATAACAGTTTGACTTTTGAAGAGAAGAAACAAGTCTTGGTTGTTGCTATCGGCGAGAATTTTGATAAAATTGAAAACAAAATAAAGTTTAAAACAAAAGGATTAGGCTTTGTTAATGTACAAGAATTACCAAAAATTTATTCAATGGCTGATTTGTTTTTATGTTCTTCTATAAACGATGCGGGGCCAATGATGGTTAATCAATCATTATGTTGCGGAACTCCAGTAGTTGGCTTTGAAATGGGGGCATGTTTGGATGCTGTAAAAGGGAATGGTACAGGATATTGTGTACCTATAAAAGATGTACAAGCTTTTGCACAGTCTTTACAAACTTTCTTTTATTTATCTAGCGCGGAAAAAGAAAAAGTAAGACAAAATTGTATAAGCTATTCGCAAACGATATACTCTGATGAAGCCTTTGTGAAGAGAGTAATAAACTCATATAATACCAGTTTTGTAGTTCATTAGGAAATCATTAAAAATCCGAACCCACTACATAAAGTAATTAAGTTTAGGAAGGAAATTATGTGTCGTTATGAATAGTTAGAGAAGTAAATTATAGCTAAAAGTAAGCTCGTCTCTAATTATGAATAAACTTATTTGCATAAAAGTTACTGAAGTTGTATACCCTCTTTGGTTTTTCAATCTTTTTTCTTGTATTCTGATTTTTTATGTGAACATTTAGTTATTTGGTTAATTTATGATATTTTCAATATTAAGTATTTTCTTAATCTTATATGCAATACAAAATTTTAATAGAAGTTTTTTGTTGTATATGTTACTTGAAGTAGTTTGGTATCCACAAGCAAAATTGTTTGATATTAGTGGTCTGCCAGCAATTCCGATATCCCTAATAATGTCTTTTTTTTATGTTGTATATTATGTAATTAAAAAGAGTAAAAATAAATTTTCGTTTTTCCCGTTATCTATCCCGTTGATTATGTTGGCTTTATCTAGATTTGCTTCTTGCTTTTCTTCATTGGCTGGATTTGAAGATGAATTTTCGCGGTTTATCGGGTATGGCTTTACTAGCTGTTTAGAGGTCTGGCTGATATGGAATATAGTTAATTCAGAAAAAGATTTTGATTTTTTGCTCAAAGGACTGACCTTTATTTTCTTGTTTGCTGGAGTATATGGATTGATAGTATTTGCTACTCATACAAACGTGATCTTTGACTATAAATCGTCTCTTGTTGAAAATGGAATTGATGCATATAATGCAGGAGATATTAGAGGGTATAGATTAACATCGATTTTTGAACATCCTTTAGGAGCGGGAATGAATTTTGCAATTTTCATTATAACTATTTTAGTCGCAAAATTAAAATTCGGTTTTAGAGAAGTAAGTAGTATTATTATATATGTTACTGTTGTTTTGGCTGTAATATGTATTTTTTATACAAAAATGAGAGCTGGCTTATTTATGCTGATTTTTGGAATACCGGCTTTTTGGAAATTTAAAGGTAAGCAATTTATAACATTGTTCGTTGGTTTTGTTGTTTTGCTATTTATTGTTTTTCCATTGATTTCTGACCAAATAGATGTTTTTCAGAGTCTGTTTAATAAAAAAGCTCAGGAAGATGTTGGAGGTAGTAATTTGGAAATGAGACTTGAACAATTAAGTGCATGTGTTTTTTTCCTTCAACAGTCGCCTATTACGGGGTTTGGAGAACAATGCTTACTCTATCTGAATGGTATTGAAGCTTATCAGTTAAGAGCTTTAGAAAGTGTAGTTTTTGAAGAAATGGTTCGTCATGGAATATTGGGGCTATTGGCAACCTTTGTTTTAATGTTCTTTACTACGATACATCTGCCGTTGAAGTATCATTCGAAAGAGTTGTTTTTTGTCTCTCTTTCTTTTTGGGTGACTTATATTTTGACATCCATACCATTTTTTAGAATGCATTTATTTTATATTGCATATTTTTATATAATATTTCAAATTAATAAAAGAAAAAACATTAAAAGAAATAAGTAGTAATTATGAAAAATTGTATTTTTACGATTTGTGCTAAAAATTATGTTGGTTTAGCTCAAATATTAGAGAAGTCAGTGTTGAAATATAATAAAAATGTTGATTTCTATATTGTTGTTGCCGACGAATATGGTAAAGACGATCCCGTAGTCAATGATAAAAACATACTTATTGCCCATGAGTTTTTGAATATAGATGAGAAACTCTGGACTAACATGGCATTTAAGTATAATTTGACAGAATTTTGTACTTGCATAAAACCTTTTAGCATAGAGTATTTCTTCGTGCAAAAGGGATATGATACTGTATGTTATTTAGATCCAGATATCTATCTTTTTAGTGACTTTAGTTATATTTACGAAAAGTTAGATAAGTTCCTTGTAGTTACGGCACCACATATAACGATTCCTGATTATCCTTATTCTGGTGATACACCTGATAGAGGATTTTTGTTTAATGGTATTAGTAATTTTGGATTTGTAGGTTTCAAAAATTCTCCTAAAACACTTAATGTAATGAGATGGTGGGAAGACAGATTGTCTAAACTTTGTTTTGGGGAAATGCTATGGGCAGTATGTACAGATCAAAAGTGGTCTGACTTCTTTATGGCTTTTTTTGATTATGATGAAATCTTTTTCTCCAATAATTTAGGACTTAATGTCGCTCCTTGGAATTATTTTGAGAGAAAAGTAACAAAGAAAGGTGATACCTTCTATGTTGAAAGTAGAAAAGGTACTAGTGAGCGTATGGATAAACTAGTCTTCTGTCATTTTGCAGGCTACAACTATAAGCAGTTAGCCGAAGGAAAAGTTGATAATAAGTCTAGAATGAGAATTAGTAATCTAAAATCTTATCAAGACATAGATGAACTTGTGAAGATATATGTCAATGAGATTCATAAAGATAAAGATTTATTTGCTAAATATCTTAGTTTGTCATATTCTTATGGTACTTTTTCGAATGGTGTAAAAATAGAGGCATTCCATCGTCGATTATATAATGGGTTGTGTGTAAACTTTAATTTTGAAGGAAATCCTTTTGTTGTAGATACTGATAATAGTTTTTATTCATTACTTAAAGGAAAACATCTTTTGCCTTCTTCCCAAAATATGAATGTTGATAAAATGAATCCTGAAAATATAGATGGTTTCGGTAAAAAATTGTCTTTGTTGTATAAAGGCTTGAGATTTTTTTATAAGTTAATAGGGTATAAAAATTATGTATTGTTCTTGCAGTTTATCCGTAGATTGTCGTTGTATGATATCAATACATTCTTATTGGGTAAGGAATTTGAAAATCAGTCATTAAGAATGAAAGAATGAAAAGACTCTTTTGCTATATAGGATTCCTTTTTTCATACATATTTACTTTAAAGTACTATTATGTATTTAAAGGAATCCATAAATATATTTATACAGGTTTTTTTAAAAGGTATTTTGCTTCTTTTGGAAATGACTCTGTAATAAACCCATCTTTTTTAATGTTAATTGGTCCGAGAAAGATTCATGTTGGAAGCAATGTTTACATAGGTAGTCGTGTTCAACTTACGGCATGGGAAAAAATTGGTGATGTAACCTATAGTCCAGTAATTCTTTTGGGTGATAATGTATCTATAGGAGATGAAAGCCAAATAACATCCATAAATAGAATAGTTATCGGTTCTGGTGTTTTAACGGGTAAGAAAGTTCTTATTACAGATAATGCACATGGGCAATTTAATGAAACTGATTTAAGTAAAAAACCATTGGAAAGAGAAATGTTCTCAAAAGGCCCCGTTATTATAAAAGATAATGTTTGGATAGGAGAAAAAGCAACAATTTTAGCAGGAGTAACTATCGGTACAGGATGTATAATTGGAGCAAATAGTGTGGTTACTAAAGATATTCCTGATTATTGTATTGTAGCAGGAGCTCCTGCAAGAATTATAAAAAGAATTAGTGATGAAAAGTAGTGAAGATTATGAGCAGATTGATTCGGCTCTAATTACTAAAATGAGGTTTCCTTTGATCTTTGCAATAGTCTTGTTCCATGCAAGATTTCAAAATGTAAATTTCTCAGATGCAAATATAACGCTTGATACGATAAAATGGTATGATGTTTTCACATATTCATTTGAGAGTATTGGACATATAGGCGTCCCTCTATTTTATATTATTTCAGGATATTTGTTCTTTTATAAGAATGTCTCTTTTGGAGGTCTGATATATAAACGCAAAATAAAGAAAAGAGTCAAGAGTTTGTTAATTCCTTATTTTATATGGAATGTTTATTCCTTGTTGTTAATACTACTGGCATCATTGGTTGTACCTCAATATATGTCTGGTAGACATAATATAATTAATAATTTTAGTGTCTCCGAGTTGCTACAATATTTTTATGCCATTGATGGTAATAATCCTATTAATGGACCATTGTGGTTTGTAAGGGATTTAATGGTTGTAACCCTTTGTTCGCCTGTAATTTATTATGTAATAAAAAAGTGGTGTCTGACCTTTTTGAGCATATTAGGTTTATTGTGGTTCACTGATTTTTGGGAAACTTCTATCTGTGGTTTATATGGTTTTAGTAGTTCTGCTTTTCTCTTCTTTTCAATTGGTGCAGCATTTAGTATAAGGCATAAATACTTGAGTAAATATATGAGCATATGGGGGGGCAAGATTTTTCCTCTTTATATCTTTGTTAATGTATTCGACAATTTAACAAGAGGATTATTCCCATATCATGAATTGGTACACAATATTTGTATACTTTTGGGTATTATTGCGTTTATAAAAATTATGGTTTTATGTGTAAATAATAATAAAGCGCTTGTTTTTGATAAACTATCTGATTATTCTTTCTTTTTATATTGTTATCATGCAACAGTGGCTATTTTTCTAAAAAAAATAGCTTTAAAACTTGTTGATTTTCAAAGATCATTGATAGCAAATTTAGAGTTATTGTTCTTTTATGTATTAATAGTTTTTTTAATAGTAGTAGTTGGATATGGTCTTTATTGTTTTGCAAGAAGATTTTTTCCTTCATTTACTAAAGTTTTAATGGGAGCTAGATAAATATGAAAATAGCTATAAGTGGTTATGTCGGAACTAAACTGACAGGTATTGGCCGTGTATTAATAGAGGTGCTGAATGAAATGGCACCAATGAATAGAAACGATGAATATATTTTATTCAAGAATTTCGATTTTAATGATTATGATGTGTTGAAAAAGCATTCTAACATTAAAATCGTAAACATAAATGTGTCAAAAAATAGTTCTCTAAAAAATATATTATGGCATCAATGGAACTTCCAAAAGTTGCAGAAAAAGTATCAGTGCGATGTTGCGTATATACCAAATTTCTCTTTGCTTCTTTGGAAAAGAATTCCTACAATTGTCACTATACATGACTTGATTGAGTTTAATGTGCCTAATAAGTTTAGCAAACTAAGAATGATGTATCGTAAAGTGATAGATCCTTTAATGGTAAAAAATAGTACTTTCATCACTTCTGTTTCAGAATGTTCGAAACGAGATATTATTAAGTTCTGTAATGCAAATCCTAAGAAGATTCAAGTGATTCCAAATGCTGCAGATAGAACTCGTTTTAAACTTTATGATGAGTTTGTTGTGACTGCCTGCTTGGATAAGTATGGTTTGAAAAATAAGGGTTACTGTTTATTTGTAGGCACAATAGACTATCCTGGCAAAAATATTATGTCAGCCTTAGAAGCTTATGTTTCCTTGAAAAAGAAATATAGAATTCAAGAGAAAATGGTCATTGTTGGTAAAAAGGGATTCAACTCTGAGGTAATTTATGATTTTGTGAACAATTCAGAATATAAAGATGATATTATATTCACGGGTTATCTCTCAGATGAAGATTTGCCTTTAATCTATTCTGGGGCAAAGGTGATGATTTACTTGTCATATTATGAAGGCTTTGGTTTGCCTGTACTAGAAGCTATGTCGTGTGGAATTCCTGTTGTATGTTCTAATACTTCTTGTTTCCCTGAAGTTATAGGTGATATTCCAGTAGGAGTTTCACCAACATCTATTCCTGATATTGAAGAGACAATGTATAGGCTCATTTCCGATAGCGAATATAGCTCTGAAATCGCTAAACAATGCTATAAAAGAGCAGAGCTTTTCTCTTGGAAAAAAGCAGCAAAAATGTACTATGATGTTTTTCATCGGTATTCTAAGTGATAAATAGCATGAAGCTACCAGACAATTTTATACAACAAGGAATAACAGAACAGGATGTTCTTCGTCTCAACAGCAATACTTACCAGCCTGGATTTATGCAAATTCATTTGACCTTTCCTTATTCAGAAAGTTTTGCAGCGTTGACGGATATTCATGACCAAGGTTCGTTTTTGCATGAATATGTACATTACTTACAAAATCTGACAACACCATGGGGGCTATATACGAGTATGCTTATGTATGAAACTATGGTAAATACATTTGCTTATATTCAGGAGACGAGTGAAACTATTAAACTTCCTTTGAGACTGAATTTTGGTGATAAAATACAGCAAAGAATGTCAATCGTATCAAATGGAAATGGAACCAATCCATTTGAAAATGATAATTATCATGGAAGTTTCAAAATTGATAGAACAAAAAGAATTATATGGCATAGGAATTATACTAATATAGGAAATGGGCATTATCCCTATATTGAGCTAGAAGTTCCTTGCATAGATGGAAGCAAAAAGATAAAACTTGGCGCATACATAATAAAAGAAAGTATGGCTGCTATGTGCCAAATGCAATTGGATTTTTCGGCTAAGCATGAAGAATATGATGTTCCCTATAATCTCATCAAGATTTTTGCTGAGCAGCATTTTCCTAAGATTGCAGCTGATGATAAAAAGCTAATATCAATATGCTACATATCCTTGTTTAGTTTAACGCCTGCTCAAACCCTCATAGACCAACTTGATTTTGCTAATCGTAATCCAAAATATTCTGGAATGGAGTTGTTGGAAATGTTTGTGAATGAATCTACTATTTCAATCAACAATAACACAAAGTTATCAGTTGTCGCATTTTTTGACGATATAGCAAATCGGTTTGAAGTAACTTTAGCTAAAAGTTTACGGACTCCTTTAGATTATATACATGAGGCAATATCAAGAGTTCGATTGTCAGGAGGAATAGTACCTTTAGTATCAGCTTTGTATGCTCCAAATTTTGATAAGGATACAGTCCAAACGATTATTGACCATGTCGGAATTCCCTATGTTTATACTGATTTTGGAGAATACTATTATCCAAAGTCAGTAAAGGGCGAGAATAAAGATTCTAATGATATTATTGTTTTAATAGGTATGTCTGCGTTGTATAACTATATAGTTCATCCTAATAGCCTTAAATGTTGTCCTTTAAGGTATATGTGTATGAAGTCTGATTTTGATAAAGACGAATGTTTTGACGCACCATGGGAGGGACATGCATGTCCGATGACAGTTATGGGGGATATGCTTGGTATAAAGCGTGGACAATTAGTGTGGTAATTATTAATTTGAAGTTTAAATATCGAAAATATTATGACAGAAAAGAAATTAAATGGTACTGTCATTGTAACTTATCGTTGCAATGCGCGTTGTTCAATGTGTAATCGTTACAAGGCTCCTTCTAAGCCTGAGGAGGAAATCTCTATAGAGACGATCAAGAAACTTCCTAAGATGTACTTTACCAACATCACGGGTGGTGAGCCTTTTATCCGTACGGACTTGAAAGATATCGTACGTGAGCTTTATAAGAAGAGCGACCGTATCGTGATCTCTACCAATGGCTTCTTTACCGACCGTATCATCGACCTGGCGAAGGAGTTTCCACAGATTGGTATCCGTATCTCTATCGAGGGTTTGGAGAAGACCAACAATGAAATCCGTGGTCTGAACAATGGTTTCAACCGTGGCTATACTACCCTGAAGAAGCTCTGTGAGATGGGATTGAAGGATGTGGGCTTCGGTATGACCGTTCAGGACAAGAACGCTCCAGACCTCGTGCCTCTCTATGAACTGAGCAACAAGATGGGTATGGAGTTTGCTACCGCATCGCTCCATAACTCTTTCTACTTCGTTGAGGCTAAGAACATCATCCACGACCGTCCGATGGTGGCTAAGAACTTCGAGAACCTGGTGAACGAACTGTTGAAGTCTAACTCTCCAAAGAAGTGGTTCCGTGCTTACTTCAACCATGGACTCATCAATTATATCTATGGTCAGAAGCGTCTCTTGCCTTGCGATATGAGTTTCGATACCTTCTTCATCGACCCATACGGTGATGTGATGCCATGTAATGGTACCAAGGACAAGGAGGTGATGGGTAACCTGAACCGCCAGACCTGGGATGAGCTTTGGAGTTCTCCAGAGGCTGAGCAGGTTCGCAAGAAGGTAAGACATTGCGACAGAAACTGCTGGATGATCGGTTCTGTTTCTCCTGCCATGCACAAGTATATCAAGACTCCTGCCCTGTGGGTGGCTAAGCACAAGCTGAAGAGCCTGCTCGGTATGAAGTACTCTATGTATGAGAACCCTATCTGCTGCGAGTATCGTGATGGTAAGGTGACTAAGGAACAGCTTGACAAGCTTTCTACCTGCGATATGAATGCGGTGGTAAACAATGGTCTTTCTGCCGATTCAAAGGAGGCTTTGAAGGGCAAGCGTGGCGAGGATATCGTGAACGCTGACGTGGCTAGCCAGGGTTATGAGGCAACCAAGAAGGAAACAGATAGAAATATTGAAATCAAGTAATCACTTGATTCTCTTATGATTGATAAGAAGCCACAGTGCGGAGAGCATCGACATCAAGATGATGCCGAAGTACTGTATGGCTTCTTTGATATAGTTTGAAATCTTATTCATATCAGCAAAGGTAATACTTTTATTTTGAAAATCTCTAGTTTTTATGAAAATAGTTGTAACAGGTACTCGTGGTATCCCGAATATCATGGGTGGCGTGGAGACGCATTGTGAGGAATTGTTCCCTAGAATGGTGGAGCGTGGGTATGACGTAACGCTGATCCGTCGCTCGAACTATGTGAAGGATGACTTGCATGAATGGAAGGGGGTGAAACTGGTAACGATTCCTTCTCCTAAGAAGAAGAGTTTCGAGGCCATCATTCATACTTTCCGTGCCATCAATGAGGCGAAGAAGTTGGGCGCAGATGTTTTGCATATCCATGCCATCGGTCCTGCGCTGCTGGTTCCATACGCCAAATTGCTGGGCATGAAGGTGGTGTTTACGCATCATGGTCCTGACTATGACAGAGACAAGTGGGGATTTGCTGCCAAGACTATCCTGAAGATGGGTGAGCGTATGGGCTGCATGTTTGCCGATGATGTCATCGTCATCTCGAATGTCATCAAGAACCTCATTGCCCGTAAATATGGAAGGACGAAGAATGTACACCTTATATATAATGGCGTTTCTGAGCCTGAAATCTGCGACTATCCTGAATATTTCAAGGAACTGGGGATAGAGAAGGGTAAGTATATCCTGGGTATGTGCAGATTTGTGCCTGAAAAGAACCTGCATCATCTGGTGGAGGCGTATAGACAGTTGATAGTTAAGAATGATAAGTTAATAGAACAGGGCTACAAGCTGGTACTGGCTGGAGATACGGACTTCGAGGATGAGTATTCGTTGGGATTGAAGCAGATGGCAAGGGAGAATGGGGTGGTTCTTACTGGCTTTATCAAAGGCAGAAAGCTTCATTCGCTGTTGACGAATTGCCGCTGCTATTGTCTTCCTTCTTCGCACGAAGGTTTGCCTATTGCCCTGTTGGAGGCGATGAGCTATGGTGTAAAGGTGGTAGTGAGTGATATTCCTGCAAATCTGGAGGTTGGCTTGCCAAAGGATTATTACTTCCATTGTGGCAACGTGGATGAACTTTCGGAAAAGCTCGGAAATATCATCGAGGCTCCATTGCAGCATGTGGATTACGACATGAGCAAGTATGATTGGGACCGGATTGCTGATGAAGTAGGAGAAGTATATCAAGGTTTGAAGAAATGATGATAGTATCAAAGCAACATCAGATATTCTTTGATTTCCTAAGGTTCAGCATCGGCCCGAAGTCAGAGATTCCTTCTTCCTTGAAGGAGGCGGATTGGAAGGCACTATATCGTATCGCCCAGAAGCAATGCCTGGTGGGTGTTCTCTTTGATGGTATCAAGAAGTTGCCTGCTGAATATGTAGGGATGAAGAAGGAGTTGCTGCTCCAATGGATGGCGGAAAGCCAGATGTTGGAGAAGGCGAATGTTCGGTTGAACGATGCTGCCATTCAGGTTTCTGAGTGGTTCAGGAAGAAGGGATTCAGAACCTGTATCCTGAAAGGGCAGGGGAATGCCTTGATGTATCCGAATCCTTATTCCCGGACTCCTGGTGATATTGATATCTGGGTGGAAGGTGGAGATAAATGGGTTATCTCCTTTGTCCGCTCTATCTCGCCTCATGAAAAGGCGTGCTATCACCACATCGAGTTCCCATCGTATAAGGGTGTGGAGGTTGAAGTGCATTATCGGCCTAGCTTCCTGTTGTGCTTCTGGCATAACAGAAAGCTTCAGAAATATTATGAGAGGGTGAAGGAGGAGCAGTTCTCGCATCGGGTGATGTTGGGAGAGCAAAGGGAGATTGCGATTCCGACAGCGGAATTCAATCTCATCTTCCAGTTGACTCATATCTATGCTCATCTGATGAATGAGGGGATTGGGTTAAGACAGCTGGTGGATTATTACTATGTTCTTTGCGACTTTTATAAAGTCTATCAAAAATCTTCGAAAATCACCCCGTCCCTCTTTACCCTTAAAGAGGGCTCCACCTCTCACCCCGACCCTCTCACCCTCAGGGGAGAGGGAGGAAACCGCCCTACTCGGTGCTCGGAACCGCTACGCTCTAAGGATGGCGGACCATCAAAGGTCTCGCCAGATAGTGCGGGATGGGACCGCCTTTCTATAGAGGGAGATAATTCAGCTGGTTCTACTACTGCTGTTACTTCTTCTGCCTCTACTGCTTTAGATGAGGTGCAGGAGGAATTAAAGGAGTTGGGATTGTGGAAGTTTGCCGGGGGTATCATGTATATCATGCAGGAGGTGTTCGGCATGCCTGACTCTCGCCTTATTGTTCCTCCGAATGGGAAGTATGGTAAGTTTGTGTTGAATGAGGTGCTGGAAGCCGGGAACTTCGGAAGGCATGATGCCCGAAATCGGTTTGGAAGGTCACAGCTTGGACATAATCTCCAAAGGGTGTATAGGGATATGAGGCTAGTGAAGTTTTTTCCTGCTGAAGCTCTTTGTGAGCCTATCTTTAGAACTTGGCACTTCTTCTGGAGGATGAAGAACAAGAAATAATAGATTTCAAAAACTGCGGTATTCCAATATAAGTGTGATAACTTCTATCACCCTGAGGCTGATGGGGGTATCTCTATCTTAGATGAATCGCTTGGTATCGATTGGCGCATTCCTACGGAACACGCTAATCTTTCAGAGAAGGATACAAAGCATGAAGTATTGAAGGACTTTGATAGTCCTTTTGATTTCTAAAATCATCCCGTCCTTCTTTACCATTAAAGAAGGCTCCACATCTCTCACCAAGCCTCTCTCTTGCCCGAAGAGAGAGGATGTAACCGCCCTCCGGTGCTCGGAACCGCTTCGCTTTATGGTTGGCGGACCATCAAAGGTCTTCGCCATATTTTGCGGGATGGGACCGCCTGGGGAAAGGTGTTTTTTTACAGGGTTATCAGTTTAAGTGGAGTTTTGAGGAAGCGCTTGCTGACTGGTTCGAAGATAATGACAGACAAGGTTTGAAATAATAAATAATAATTATATGAAGGGAATCGTATTAGCAGGTGGTAGCGGTACGCGTTTGTATCCTATCACAAAGGGTATCAGCAAGCAACTGATTCCTATCTTTGATAAACCGATGATATATTATCAATAACAAAGCTACTGTATTTGGCTATCGTGTAAGTGATCCTGAGCGATATGGCGTGGCAGAGTTTGATGAGTAAGGCAATTGCCTGAGCATCGAGGAGAAGCCTCAGCATCCAAAGAGCAATTATGCTGTAGTGGGCTTATACTTCTATCCTAATAAGGTGGTGGAAATGGCAAAGCATATCAAACCATCTGCTCGTGGTGAGTTAGAAATCACAACAGTAAACCAGGAGTTCCTGAAGGATAAGCAGCTGAAGGTACAGACCATGGCAAGAGGATTCGCCTGGCTTGATACAGGAACCCATGATTCCCTTTCTGAAGCTTCAACCTTTATCGAAGTCTTGGAGAAGCGCCAGGGCTTGAAGGTTGCTTGCTTGGAAGGTATTGCTTATCGCCAAGGATGGATAGATAGTGATACGTTGCGTGAGAATGCTCAGCCAATGCTGAAGAATGACTATGGCAAATATCCCTTTCAATCCTTGAAGAGAAAGATAAAACTTTAAAGAAGAATTTAGAATATTAATTTTTTTGAACACGAATCTTACGAATAACGCGAATATAGAGGTTATAGTTTCTCCTGAATGATTCGTGTAATTTGTGTTCGAATATATACATTGATTAGGATGAAGAATATTGTAATCACGGGCGGTGCTGGTTTCATCGGCTCACACGTAGTAAGACTTTTCGTGAACAAATATCCTGAGTATCACATCATCAACCTCGACAAGTTGACATACGCAGGCAACCTGGCTAACCTCAAGGACATCGAGGACAAGCCTAACTATACTTTCGTTAAGGGCGACATCTGCGATTTCGACCTGATGCTGAAGCTGATGCAGGACTACAAGGTGGATGGCATCATCCATCTCGCTGCCGAGAGCCATGTAGATAGAAGTATCAAGGATCCATTCACTTTCGCTCAGACCAACGTGATGGGAACCCTGTCTCTGCTCCAGGCGGCCAAGATTTACTGGGAGAGTCTTCCTGAAGGATACGAGGGTAAGCGCTTCTACCACATCTCTACTGATGAGGTTTACGGTGCATTGCAGATGACTCACCCTGAGGGCATTCCTGCTCCTTTCACTACCAAGGCTTCCAGTGGTAAGAACCATGAGGCTTACGGCGAGGAGTTCTTCCTGGAGACTACCAAGTACAATCCTCACTCTCCATATTCTGCATCCAAGGCAAGCTCAGACCACTTCGTCCGTGCTTTCCACGATACATACGGTATGCCTACCATCGTGACCAACTGCTCTAACAACTACGGTCCATACCAGTTCCCAGAGAAGTTGATTCCGTTGTTCATCAACAATATCCGTCATCGCAAGCCATTGCCAGTATATGGTAAGGGTGAGAACGTGCGCGACTGGTTGTATGTAGTAGATCATGCCCGTGCCATCGATATGATTTTCCACAAGGGTAAGATTGCCGAGACTTACAACATCGGTGGTTTTAACGAGTGGAAGAACATCGATATCATCAAGGTGGTTATCAAGACTGTTGACAGATTGCTCGGTCGTCCTGAGGGTGCTGACTTGGATTTGATTACTTATGTAACAGACAGAAAGGGTCACGATATGCGTTATGCTATTGACTCAAGAAAGCTGCAGAAGGAACTCGGCTGGGAGCCATCTCTCCAGTTTGAGGAGGGTATCGAAGAAACCGTGAAATGGTATCTCGAGAACCAGGAATGGATGGATCATGTTACTTCTGGGGAGTATCAGAAGTATTACGATAATATGTATAATAAGTGATAACTTGTGAATGATGGTATGGCACAATCATCAGCCATTTTTCTGTTTTTAAGATACTGCCTTGAAGATAAGGTTGACCTAAGTATGGTTGTCTCCAATATGGATTGGCGACAACTATATAGCTTTGCGACAAAACAAACAATTATTGGAATCTGTTTTGATGGCATAAGGCGATTGAGTGAGGAATATCCTGAGGAGCTAAAGAAAAATCCGATAGAAAGGGACTTGCTGATGACTTGGATGGGAGTGTCGCAACAAATTCGCCGACAGAACATGAAGGTGAATGGAGTTGCTGCTAAACTCTATTCTATGCTCAGAGAGGATGGACTTAGGTGCTGCATTCTGAAAGGACAAGGGAATGCCTTGATGTATCCAAATGCGTATTCTCGTAATCCTGGGGATATTGATGTATGGGTGAATGCAAGCCGTGAACAGATAACGGAATATGCCAAGAAGCATTTCGAACTTGGGGATGATATAAGGTATCAACATATAGAAACTTCTGTAGATGGAGTACCGGTAGAGCTGCATTTCTTCCCGGGTATAATGAATAATCCTATCTATAATGCACGTTTGCAGAAGTGGTTCAAACGGAATGCGGATTTGCAATGTTCAAATGTTGTTAGTCTGCCAGACGGTATTGGAGAAATTGCTATACCAACGACAGCATTTAATGTTGTTTATCAGCTGACGCATCTGTATCACCATTTCTTTGATGAAGGGATTGGAATGAGGCAAATCATTGATTACTACTATGTAGTATCAATGTTAAATGTTAACTGTGAAATGTTAACTTGGTTGCCGAAGGAATTGAAGTATTTGGGATTGTGGAAGTTTGCTGGGGCGGTGATGTATGTGCTGCATGAGGCGTTGGGACTATCTGGGGAGAAGATGATAGCTCCGATGGATGAAAAGCGAGGAAAGTTGTTGCTGGCAGAGATACTGAATGGTGGCAACTTCGGAAAGCACTTCACCAAGTATGGGCATTTTACACAACAAGGAATGGCAAAGAAATACTTCCTAAAGATATGGAGAAATATGCACTTCGTGCGATATTATCCTGCAGAAGCACTAAGTGAACCTTTTTTTAGAACTTGGCACTTTTTTTGGAGGATGAAGAACAAAAAATAACGATATATCGGGCGAATGGCTCCTTATCTTCTTTTTAATGAAGCTACTTTTTTGTGAAAGAATTTAGTAGCCGATTCTTAGAAAAAGAAACTTTAAAATAATATACGTATGACAGCATTAGTATCAGTAATGAATAAGCACGCTGTTGTAATAGCGGCAGATAGTGCAATAACTGTAACAACTCCCTATGGGCATAAGGTTATAAATAGTGCAAACAAAGTTTTTGCTCTATCTAAGTATCACCCTGTTGGAATCATGTTTTGTGGTAATGCTAATTTTATGAGTACTCCTATAGAGGTTATTGTAAAATTGTATAGAAAGCAATTGAAAGATAGATGTTTTGCAACGATTTCTGAATATTTAGATGATTTTCTAGGGTTTATTAAGAATAACCATTATTTTTGTTCTGCAGAAATGCAAAATGCAAATATGGAGAACGAGATAGAAAATTTCTATACGCTGATCCTTAAGATAGCAGCAAATACTGCAAATGAAAAGAAAAGTTTATTTCTAAACGAATTTATTCTGCAGCTAAATAGTATTGTTGTTAATTCTTGTGAGAATTGTACTTCATTTCAGAATTTTCCAGAAAAAGACTTCGTTCAATCCATCAAGGGACATTGCGCAAAAATAATAGCTAAACATGAAGATGTATTTGGAGATAATGCTCCTCTGAAAAGACTCTTTATTAAGGCTTTTGCTAAATTTGTAGCTCATGGAAATAGTAATTTCGCTAATGAAACACAGATTGTAGTTGTAGGGTATGGGGATAAAGAAATATTTCCTTCTCTTCGTTCTGTGTGTTTATATTGGGGATTTTATGAATATTTTCGTTATAACAGTTATATTTCAGCTGGTATTACAGAAGATAATTCTGCATCAATTTGTAGATTTGGGCAAACTGATATAATCAATACTTTCATAAATGGAATCAATGATAACCTGAAAAAAGCTTTATATGATATTTTTGGAAATTTTACTTCTCAATTGAAAAATCTGATGATAAATAATGTTGATACTCAATACTCTAAAGATATTATAAATTCGGCAATTGATGAAGGTAAACTGGTTGCTACATTGGGTGCAACATTGGATAATATCATTAGAGATACGTCAATAGCGCCTTTGATGAGTTCTTTAGGCATATTAGACAAAGAAGATATGGCAGAACTTGTTGAAAGTTTAATTTCTATTACTCACTTGAATCGGCGTATTACTATGTCTGAAGAGGGAGTCGGTGGTCCTATTGATGTTGCCATTATATCTAAAGGGGATGGTTTTGTTTGGAAAAAACGTAAGCACTATTTCAAACCAGAGTTAAATCAGATGTTTTTTGATAATTATTTTAGGAGTTAAAGGTATGGTTAATATTTTGAATCTTGCTGAAGTTCAAGAACAGAAGCAAATTGATGAGATAACAAAATGTATTGTTGATTCTTTAATCAATGAAGTGGAAAAAAGTCTTTCTAAAACAAAGATAGAAAGATGATCTGCTTAAAACTGTTTCATTAAATAAGTAATAACTATGTATATTGAAATTTGGGTATTTGCATTATCACTATTGGCAGCTTTGCTGGTAGGTGGATTGATAGGTCATTTGTGTCGTTTTGGTATTGGTAACCTATGGTCATGTTTGGAGTCTCTTGGTGTGAGCATTCGTAATCGCTTGGTGGATTACTGGTATATGCTGGTCTTCCTTGCAACAACGATTTATGTTTTGGCAAATTTCAAGGTTTGCATAGACTTGTCGTTTACTGAAGATTTTAATGGCAATAATCTTATATTCCTATTTTGGCTAGTATTGATTATATTTCCTATGTTTGATAGTTTCGAAGGATTTGGTATCAGTATCAAGAAGAGAAAACAAAATAAAGAAGAAGACTTCTTGACAACTGAATACCATAATAATTTGATTCATGCTCAAAAGGAAGGAGGTAATCATGAATAATGGAATTTATAGAGTTATCCAGGAGGGAACTTCTCTTATGGGGAACCAATATCTTAATGAGGAAATGGTTAGAACATGGCTTGAATACTCATTGAAAATGCTTGATTTAGTTTGTGGCAACACTTTTATAAAATACCAATATTCTTCGTTTGCATTTCAAGTTATGAATTCTCCAATTACGCCTTTTCAGAAATTGAGTAAGTGTGTGGAATACTTGATAAAGGTAGCATCAATGATTTAAGTAAAGGGCAAAATATTAAGTGAATAAGTCTTTCTTCAGATGATAATTTATGGAAAAAAATGATATTATAGAAAATACAGGGCATGATGCAAAAGGAGCAAAAGGTTTTGATTATCAGTTCCTTTATTTTATAAATCGGCTGTTGAAAATGGTCGAAAAAGGAGATGTCGTTTTCTATGAAAAGTATGATGATGTTTCTATGTCCTCAGATGAAGGCCTTGTATACTTCCAGTTAAAACATACTATTGGAGGTAGTAATCAAAAAACTGTTAATCTTAGCTTGCGTGATCATGACTTGTGGAAAACCATAGCGGTTTGGATAGATATAACCAACAAACAGGATAAAGATAAGCGGATTGACTTTTTGGAAAGTAATAGTTTTGTCTTGGTAACAAATAAAAATCCCGTAAACAATACTTTCTGGATGGAATTGCAGAAATATCAAAAAGGTGAAATGTCCTTTGATGAGTTGAAGAAATTTTATACAAAAGTCTATGATGAGACGGGAGAATCCAAACGGAAGGAGGTAAATGGCCAAAAAGGAAAAACGACAAAGGATTATATAAAATGTCTCATTGATTTTGATTATGCTGACCAATTATTGAAATCTATGAGTATTTGTTTTGAACCAGATTTGAAAAGCGAGATTCTGGAGTCATTGGAACTCAACAAGAATATTCCCCTCAAAAATGTGGAAGAGGCATATCAAGAGCTTCTTGGGATGATTAGAGATAAATACTATTCAGACCTAAAGAATTCCTATACTAGAGAGGAATTTTCCAAGGTTTTTGACAGAATCTGTCAAAAATACAGAGAACGTAAGTTTACTTTTAAGAGGAATACAATGACGAAGCTTCCTCCTCATTTGGAAGATCAAGTATTCATAAAGCAGTTGATGGATGTAGAAGATATTTCTCTTGAAGATGATCCTTTAATTGTTGAATACACAATGGAAAAATTTGATTATATCAATAGTATTAGAGTTGCAACTAAAAATGATGATGTTTCGGAAGAAGAAGTTGAAAACGTCAGAGCTGATGCTGTAAGATATTGGCGTCAGAAATATAAACATTATATGGGACGTATCAATCCTGATGACAATGACAAAATTATAGAGAAAGCAAGCGACCTCTTAAATGATATAAGGGACAAAAATATATATTTTGTAGAGAAAGAAATAGAATCATATTTCTCTAATGGTTGCTTTTATTATCTCTCAGACAAAGACTCAGAACATGAACCGCAAATTGGCTGGCGACCTGGATGGGAGGAAAAATACAAAAACAATGGATAGACTATATAATAATGAGGCTATAGTGGGAAGTGTCATTTTGTTGTTGCTTAATAGCGGCGATATGGAGATGGCACGATTGAGCATAGTGGTTCCCATGATTATCAATGATAAGCTAAGAAATCGTTTATCAAGGTATACGGATAATACAATCGTTGAAAATGTAAAGCATTGCTATGCAGATTTGACATTGAACAGAATTTACCAAGAACTGCTGATTATTGAAATCAACAGTTTGGTTATGTTGAGTCAAGCTGATTTGCTTTTGGTGACAAAAGACAAGATTTCATTAACAGATAATGGTAAGGAGGTTATAAAAGAGATTAGAAAGAACAATAGTAAACGCTTGAAGCGTATACTTAAAGTATATAATTTGATTTTGAATCGTGTAAATCAAGTAAGCACAGAACAATTGTATAAATCATTAAACATAAAGCTATGAATTTTTATATAAGGCAAATAAAATTATGGTTCAAACAAAATGTGGAGCCAAAGGTCTATGAGTTTGTACCTAACAAAATAAATGTAATTACAGGAGATTCTTCAACGGGCAAGTCTTCGATTTTGCGAATCATAGACTACTGTCTGTTGTCGGAACGCTCTACCATTGTGGAGGATGTAATCAATCAGAACGTCAAGTGGTATGGGCTTGCTTTTACTCTGAATAGTGTTGATTATGTGGTAGCTCGAAAAAATCCTCAAAATGAAATAGTAGAGCAACAAATGTATTTTTCAGAAGGGAAAGATTTCCCAGTTGAGTTACAGGCAAATACCAATCGTGGAGAGTTGTTGTTGAAATTTAATGAGTTATTCCACACTCCTAAAGCTACATTTAGAATAGATAAAAAGAAACCTGAAGTAAATTTGAATTTCCGTCATTTTCTGATTTTCTCTTATCTGACAGAGGACATCATTGCTACGATGAATACTTACTTTGATTCTAATTTCTTTGGTTCAAAAATTGATTTTGATTATTTTCTTGATGATTTCATCAAAATTGCTTTGGGTATAGAGGATGCAAAACAGGATGAACTCAAGAAAAAGTACGCAGAAGAGAAGAAAAAGATGGAGGCTGAATACAAGAAACGTGAGGACTATGCAAAGAAAAAGCAGACGTATGAGAAAACGCTTCTTCGGTTAAAAGACAAATTTGTTTCTTTGGAATTGGGTGAAGACTGTTTGTTCAACGATGTTGATTTTATGCTCAGAATTGTAAAACAGGGTCTTCAGAAATTTGAGCAGTATAGCGATAATGACAAAATAATGAAGGATTTGGATGCTCTGAAGGAAAAGCGAAAGACGTTGACTGCCCAAATCGCCAAATACAATAGTTTGAAGAGAGAATATGAGCGTTATCAAAATCTTTCCAAAGAGCAAGGTGATAGTTTGGTGCCATTGAATTTTCTGAATAAACATATTGAGGAAGTGTTGGATTATGAAGATACGAAATTGCTTGTGCAGAATCTGAGAGACTCCTTGCTGAAAATTAAAGAAACCTGTGAACAAAAAATTGAACTACCTGAAAACTTTGAGCAGCACTACAAGGATTTGATAGCGCAAAAACAGGCTGTTGATTCCAAAATTGCACGGATGGACAAGCTGTCAAAAAATACCGCTAGTGTGAGATGGATGCATGAGGCTGTGAGATTGAGAGTAGAATTTGAAAATTTGAAGGAGCCAAAGTTCAAGGGATTAACGGATTCAGAATATATCAATTTACAGGATGAGGTAAATGACTTAAGCGATAAGATATCCAGATTTATTTCAAATAAATCCGAAATTGAAGCAGGATTGGATGATGCTATCAACAAACAATACTCTGTTAATTCTTATGTAATCGATTGAAAATGAGAGAGTTAATTAA